>Ga0209636_10000004_pt1 | contig 223954 bp, 300 predicted proteins | sample DeeMarSWOR152_54_FD_187464 | JGI IMG/M metagenome (GOLD analysis project Ga0209636, IMG submission 187464) | Marine sediment microbial communities from White Oak River estuary, North Carolina - WOR-1-52-54 (SPAdes) (version 2) | ecosystem: Environmental > Aquatic > Marine > Intertidal zone >...
TGAGACGTTAAACCGAACAGGTTTCATTGTGAGGATATGATATGAACAAAAAAGGTTTTGAAGTGGCAAAAGGAGTGATGTTAATTGGTGAATGGCCTAACTCAATCATGTATAGGGTTGCGTGTGACTGTAAAGACCCCGAGCATGATGCAACAATTGAAATGGAGTTTGATAAGAAGTTTGGGATGGTATTTCTATACTTTCATAAAGATGTTGAGTATTGCCACTATGATATTAGTGCACCGGCATCTGAGAAACTTAGAAATATCTGGAGAACTATAAAGGCGGCCTTTAGGTTAGTCTCTACAGGATATCTAAAAACAAGTACAGAGTTTTTGATTCAAGATTTGGATCACATAGACTCCTTCATCGCAGCACTTATGAGAGGAAGAACTCTTTGTGCTGAGCAACTTGAGGAATTTAAGAAGCAACAAGAATAGGTTAGAGGACCCGGGTAGCTAAGCTACCTGGGTCCCATTTTAGAAATATTGAAGGAGGATTTATAAATGAAAACGAGCGAACTTTTCCGGGTTCTGGTGGGTTATACTTCTAATCTCCCTCCAAATACAATTTTGAATACAGACGTTTTACATCGAATTATTGTAGATAAATTTGAAATTAATGCGAAGGAGTCTACTCTTAAGCACTATTTTAATATTTTAGCCAACGCAGGATTCTCAGTTAAGAAGAGAAGGATTGCTAAACAGAAACAAGTATATTATATAGTTGACGAGAGAGGTAAGTGGCCCTTTAAACTCTCTCTTTCAGAAGTGAAAGAGATGTCATCGAGGAGAGGTTCAGCAAATGTTGAAATGGTCTCCTCTAGAAAAGAACTTGGTTTTCCTCTGATATCTATGTATGAAAAAACAGAGTTTGAAGATCCAGGTTCTGTAATTGAAGTTAAAGAAGAGAAAGATCTTCCCGGATGGCACGATATAGATTTTAGCCAATTGACAAATGAAGATCTCAAAGATATTCTTACTTCGACTCGAATTAGTGATAAATCACTTTCTAGAATGTTCAGACGAGTTTTGGCCGACACTTTTAATAACCAAGAAATTCTGGTAAAATCACTAGGCGAATATGATGAAGAGCTTACGAAGATAAAGGAGTGTAAGTCTAATCTAGAAGATCAAAATAAGTCGCTAAAAACTCAACTTTCAGTTGTGAAGAAAGATTATGTTGCTATATTGCAATTGAAAGAATCATGTGAAAGCAGAATCAAGACTTTAGAAGAGACAAATGATAGATTATCACAACAAATTCTTAACGAGCAGGAAAGTAATAAGAAATTAGAAACACAAGTTTCCTATTTGCAGAGGGAAAATGAAAAGTTAACGAGAAAGGTAAGTGGTATGAAACTGGATGGTTCAGATAAGTTTGTAACAATCAAGGACGTTATGCAAAGTAAGGGAGGGTAGATGACAAAAAAATATACGTCGTCTGAAGTTAAAGTCCTCGACGAAGTCACCCATATACGGTTAAATCCTGGAATGTATATTGGGGAGACGGCAAACCCCGTCCATTTAATTGAAGAAGCATTGGATAATAGTCTTGATGAATGTTTGGCGGGGTTTGCCAACGTCGTGGCAATAAATCTAGATACTAAAAATCATATCTATCAAGTGATTGATAATGGTAGAGGAATTCCCATCAGTAATGATATCCCCAGAATTATCTCAAGTAAACTTTTCTCTGGAGCAAAATTTCAGGGTATAAAAACGGCATATGATATTTGTAGTGGACGTCACGGCGTTGGTTTGGTTGCAATAAATGCTTTAAGTGACTTCTATGAGGTTGTGATATATAGAAATAGTAAGAAAGCAAAGTTTGAGTTTGAGAGTGCAAAATTTCGAAGAAAAGAAATCAATAAATTTACAGATAAGAAACCTTTTTCAACATTAATTCAATTTAAACCAGATAAGAAGATCTTTGAAAATTTGGTTCCAGATATTGAAAGAATTAGAAGTCGCTTACTGATTGCATCAGTTGAATTGCCAAGATGTACTTTTGCTTTGAGTATAGATGGAAATCGTGAAGTCATTAAGTTAGACATGCAAGAGTATTTTATGACTCATTGCTTGAAGGATACAGATAGGGAAATTTCACCAGTTATCTATATTGATCCTGGTTTAAGACCCGAAAATTTCAAAGTTAAGTTTTGTTATTCTAGAAATGGAACAATAACTCCAAGGATTCATACTTCAGTTAACCTTCTTCCAGTAGAAGGTGGTGGAACTCACATAAATGTTTTCTTAGATATTTTGAAAGATATGTTTACATCAAGGGCAAAGAGAATTGGGGTAAAATTCCAACCAAACGATTGTCTCTGTGGATTAAGAGCATATCTGAGTCTATCCCTAAAGAATCCAGAATTTTCAGGTCAAATAAAGCATCGACTAACCAATACTAAGAATGACTTATTGAGATTGACAAATCCTCTTAAACAGAAAATTGAGCAACATTTTGATAAGAACCAGCAGTTGCTTGAGATTCTGCTTGAGCAGTTTGAATTATATAGGAAGAAACTAGATTCAAAGAATTTAAGGAATGTTACAAATGGAAAAAGAGCATCTACGAAGTTTACTAAATTACGCGATTGTACAGGTTCTAAAGGAGAGTTATTTATTGTCGAAGGCGATTCTGCTGGTGGTTCTTTTATTTCTTGTCGTGATCCCCGTCTCCATGCTATTTTTCCACTTCGGGGTAAAATTCCTTCCATTATTAACACGAAGGATATTTTGAAGAATAAAGAGGTTGGAGAATTAATTCAAGCATTAGGAACAGGAGTTGGACCCCACTTTGATATTAACGGTTTGAAATATGAGAAGATTATTTGTGCTACGGATGCAGATGAAGATGGTGGACATATCTTTTGTCTTTTGACAATTATCCTTGCCAACTTAGTTCCTGATGTGATAAAAAATGGACACTATTATTTAGTGCAGACTCCACTGTATGCAATAACTGAAGGTAAACAATTTATTCCGTTATGGACTGAAGAGCAAATTAAGAAAGCAAGAAGTGGAAATAGGAAGATTTCCCGTTTTAAAGGTTTGGGAGAACTAAATCCTGATCAACTAAGAGTATGTGCAATTGATGAGAAAACGAGGAGATTAATTCCAATTAGGTTCTCAGATAATCTAAATGAAATTATGAAGTTATTTAGTGATGTTAGTGCAAAAAGAGAGTTATTAAATATGGAGGGAGAACATGGAAAAAAATGAGAGAGTTGATGTAATTAAACAGATTGAAGTTCATGGAGTTTTACCAGAGGAAGGAAGTTACATATATATGGTACATACACATGGTATGAGGGAATTTGGATTTCCAGACCTTTTAATTGAGTCTAGCGAGATTTTTATGTATGTAGCAACTTCCCTTTTGAATACTGTTTGCGATTGGTTAATAAATGACGTTAAAGTAGAAAATATCAATAAGGCTAGACAAGAGGTTATTGCACTACATGGGTTGCCGAATATGAAATTTGAAGAAGCTGAATATGATGGACATGAAGTATGGAAATTAACTCCAATTGAGAGAGTCGCTTGTGCTTGTTGTGAACCAAAAGGGGTGACTAAACACTAGGGGTTGAGATGGACAGGAAAGTTCCAGAGTTTTATAGATCATATGGTCAATATGTGAACGCGTTTCGAGCGTTCCCTTTAGATTTAGATGGGTTAAAACCTGTTGAGAGAAGAGTTCTTTTATCAGCATATCAAATTGCTGGTGAAAGATTTGTTAAGAGTGCTAGGGTCGATGGCCATTGTCTTGGTCACTTTCATCCTCATGGGACGTCCTATGGGACGATTGTTCAGCTTGTTAGGCAGGGGTTCTTAGATGGGCAGGGTAGTTTTGGGGCCAATATAGGAGTAGAACCAACTCCTCCTGCTGCTATGAGATATACTGGTTGCAGGTTATCAAAACTATCTAAGACCCTTGCCTTCAAGCTGATCAAGTATGTTCCGTGGCGAGAAGGCGAATTAGATGAGAAAGAACCACTTTTTCTTCCAACAATGTTTCCTCTATGCCTTCTTGGGAAAGAGTATACTCAAGGTATAGGATTTGGCTACAAAACATTTATCCCATGTTTTAAAGTTGAAGATTTATATAAGAGATTATTATTTCTCCTTGGTCAAAGGAAGACGAAACCAGTTATTAAACCTATATCTGATTGTGCGATTATTTCTCCAGACAGAGAAATTGAGAACTTACTGTCAACAGGTAAAGCATCTATATCTGTTAAAGGGGTTATAATAGCACATCCGAAGGATCATTCAGTTATTCTAAGATCGTGGCCGCCTGGAAGAAAATTCGAATCTTTACTTAATAAATTTGCAAAGGAGAGAGATAATAACGATATTGGATTTCAGGATCTCTCAACAGAAGAAACATATATTGTATTTAAAGTCTTGAAACAGAGAAATAAAGATGCTATATATAACAAATTCTCAAAGAAATTAGATAAGGCTCTTACAGGAAATATTCCATTTGAAATAGTTGTGGTTGATGCTAATAGACGGGTTAGGACTGCTTCAGTTGACGAATTACTTTTGAACAGTTATAAAGTGTTTCTTGAAGCAAATTCAGCGATGTTAAATTCCGAGATAACTCGTTGTCAGGAAATGGTCAAAGAGTATATAGTACTTCAGACTATTAGACCAATATTATCTGAGCATTTAAAGAAACAGATAAAAGACGTTAGACCTATAATTGATGATATCTGTTCTAGAACTGGTTTAAATGAGAAAATGGTTAATAATCTATTTGCAAAATACAGAATTAGTAAGCTCTTATCTGTATCTATTGATATAGATGAGGTAAATCAAGAGGTTACAAAATTAAAAAGAGATTTAGATAATGTTTTCCAATTTTCTTTAGGTCAATATGCGGAGGTTATGAATGGCAGATAAAAAAGGTAAATTATCTAGGCTAGTAGAGGCATTACCAGATCTCCTTCGTAGAGCAGAAGATCATAATGAAAATTGCCTTAGTTGTAATGGGCAAGGTATGACTTATAGAAAAATTGATATTTATGCTCCATGTTGTAATTGTAAATCAACTGGAAGAGTTCCATTTGTGGATAATATGATTCCTAAAAATAATCCACCTGATTTTGATGTAATGAGAGAAGTTGCTGAACGAAATGTCCATATACTCACTAGTCATATTAGAGAAGAGTTTTATAGAATTGGTGTTGAAGTCTCTATAAGAATTGATTTTCCGAACCCAAATCGAGGCGGTATAGCAAGACAGTGGGAGAGGAGAAATACAGTTAATCCATATATTATGAGAGATATTTATCCGGAAGATGGAAACCTTGAGGAGAAACTTATGCTCGAACCACGGAGGAAAGATAAATGTTTTCTGTGACAAAAACTTTTAGAGTTTCATGTGGTCATCGCTTGAGTAAACACTCAGGTCTTTGTAAGAATTTTCATGGCCATAACTTAAGAATTCAAGTTACTGTTTCTAGTCGATCTCTTAATTCAGATGGAATGATAATGGATTTCTCTGAGTTGAAAGGGATGGTCATGGAAATTATTGATGATTGGGATCACGCCCTATTCCTTAATGTAGATGATAAGGAGTTGGTTGATTTGATGAGAGATAAAGGAATGAGAGTTCTTTTGACTCCTGGTGATCCGACTGCTGAGAGAATGTGTCAAGAATTACTTTTTGCATTAAGAGAGAAATTCCAAGCACGTTCCAAACCTATTCATGTGAGGCGTGTTAGGATCTGGGAAAACGATGACTCAATGGCAGAGTTTGAATCATAATGTATACTTTAAAGAAGAGGGCGGGAATTGCAATATCAAGAACCTATGAGAATGAATCATTTTACATAAAGATGAGGGCGTTCTTAACGAGGAGATCACTGGACTACCATCAAGAGTCAGTGTATCAAGTTCACAGGTTCTTCTTGGAATCTGATAAATTTCTGACGATTCCGAGGTTCTTCCCAATACATGAGTATATTCCGGAATGTCATATTGAAGATCATAGTCATATTGGCGAGAATATTAATATAGATCATAACATTGAGTTTAGAGATGAATTACAACAAGATATGGCAGTTCATATGCTCAGAAATACTAATGCAACAATTCAAGCGCCCCCTGGATCGGGCAAGACAGTTGTTGCACTTTATGTAATTGCCAATAAGAAGAAGAAAACATTAGTTTTGGTGCACAGAGATAGCCTTGTTGACCAATGGGCAGAGCGTGCACTTGAGCATACCAATATAAATAAAAATGATGTAGTAAGATTAACATCATCTAACTTTATTCATGCTCTTAAGAAACCCCTAATAATTACGACTGATCAAACCTTTGTTTCAATATTAAAGAGAAATAGATATAACTTTCTATTAGCCTTAAATCAGGCAAATATTGGTATGTTCATCGCTGATGAAGTTCACACATCTGTTGGAGCCCCAAGGTTTTCAGAGTGTTCTCTACATATGCCAGCGAGGTTAACATACGGTTTGAGTGCTACGCCATATAGATATGATGGAAATGGGGATATTATCAATTTTCACCTTGGCGAGACATATGTGCCAGAGGGTGAAGCATCTATAATGGATGCGAAAGTTACGGTTTTACTGTTTGATTCTGGCATGTTGAATAGGAGCTACAAATATATTTATTGGGGTGATAAATTTCAGAGGTCTAGGTATTTAAATCTACTTAAGAAGTCGAAAATGTTCATGTCTTTATGTAAGGGTCTTTTAACAAAGTTCTCTATAAACGGAAGAGAAGTTATATTCGTCTCAGAGAGAATTAAGATGATCGAAGAGTTATTTAAATGGTTAAATGTTTCTAGTAAGTCTATGTTTATTAGGAGTGCAACAAATGAAGAATTGAAGTATCAAGTGACTTTTGCAACTCCTGGAAAGATAAGAGACGGAGTAGATATCCCAAAGAAAGACTGCCTGATTATGACCAGTCCAATTAAGAATGTTGAGCAAATGTGTGGACGGGTTGTAAGAGAAGCAGATGAAAAAAGTAGACCCGTAGTTGTAGACATGATTGATATAGGAGTTACGGAGATACGAGAAACATATTATGGTCGATTGAGATATTATCAAGATAAGCAGTGGGAACGGAATTATCTCATTGCTTATTCAGATGGGCGAATAGTTGAAATAGATGAACGAGTGGCAATTGAAATAATACGAGGGGAATGATGAAATTAACAATTGATGAATTTGTCGATTATAAACATCTGTTAATTTTAGAAGGACTTTTGGAAAGAAACATAGAGTATAAAAGACTTAATTTACCTTCAAGGGATACGATGCTGGCAGAAGTTAAATCTGAAATTTCTCGACTTGAGAGTTTAGATGCTGAAAGGAGAAGAGAGAAGAAATGAGGTTTGGTCTAAGTGCAGATTGGCATTTTGCTGGTTATACACAAGATAAATTAATTGGTAATTTACCTGAGAGATTAATGGCATTGAAAAGTTGTATTGAATCAATGTTGATTTATTGTAGAGAGCATAAAATTGGTAGAGTTTTTGTCGCTGGAGATATTCTTCATGGAAAATCAATTATCTATGCTCTTGCTCAGTCAGTTCTAATAGATCTTTTCAATGCATATTCAGACATAGAATTTGTTTTGATAGACGGTAATCATGATCTATCCGGAAAGGGAGTGGATGCAGTATCGGCACTAAAAGGTCTAGTTGCGTGTAACAATGTAATACTTGTTAGTCGAAATTTGAGAGACTATTTTGAGTACTACGATGTTGCTTTTATTCCATATGCACACGATATGGTTGAAACTATCAAGAAGAATTCTTGTAAGTTTCTCATTTCCCACTTTGGTTTGAATGAAGCTGTATTGAATTCTGGAGTTAGTATAGTTTCAAAGATGGGTCTTAAAGATCTTATTGGAAAATATAAATATGTCTTGCTTGGTCATTATCATACACCACAAGAGATAATTGCTGATGAGATTAAATTATATTATGTTGGTTCTCCAATTCAATTAGATTGGGGAGAAAAGCATGAGGAGAAAAGATTTTTAGTAGTTGATACTGAATTGGAAACAATTGAATCTATTCCAACGGTTGGTTATAAACAACATTTTGAATTTAAAATAACGAATGAGAATAAAGAGGAGATAATTGAAAAGGCAAAGAAATTTCAGGCAATAGGTCATGAAGTCAGGATATTTCGGGATGATCTGGGTGTTGATGTTGAACATATTGCTGAAGAATTTCTAATTATTGATAAAGCTGAGAGAGATATTACAGACAGAGGTATTGAGTCTAGTATGTCCTTAGATGAGAAATTCTTGAAATATATGGACATAAAGGGGATAAAACCAGAAGATCAACCGAAATATCTGGAAATTGGTCTTAGGATTGTTGAAAAAGCAGCAAAGGAATTGTGATGTCTAAGAAGAAAGCAAATTTGCACAATCCAGCTAATGTTGTGATAAAGGACCTTTTTGATTTGTTAGTAACCCTCTCTGGTGGTCCGGTTGAGGAGGAACTCACATTAAAAGAACAGGATGCAATGTTGGCAATTGCAGGCATGTTGATGAGGTCTGGTTACCCAACGTTAAGAGAGTCTATCTTAGCATATTTTGATGCTGATTCATTTGATAATGTTGAGCAACATGCGAAGATATGGCTAACAAACTTATTTGGCCAAGTGTTATGGGTGGATGATGAGAAAAGTTAAATTCAAGAAAGCTGGGGCGAAAAATTTCTGTTGTTATATTGAACCAATTGAAATTGAGTTTAATGATAATCAGCTCGTTCTTATAAGCGGTCCTAACGGAGTCGGCAAATCGACCTTATTCGATATAATTCCATTTACATTCTATGGAGTTACAACCAAGGGGTCGAGAGCAGATGATGTGATGAATACAACCATTGCCAAGAACTGTAAGACATGGGTTGAGTTTGATGTTGATAATATTGAGTATATAGCTGAGCGTTTTCATAAATATTCCAAAGTTGGTAGCACAGTTATTTTAAAAGAGAAAAGGAATGGAAAATTTGTTGACATTGGAAGCGGTCATAGAGAAGTCAAACCTTTGATTGAGAATCTCATTACACCTGAGAAACTATTTATGAATACTCTATTATTTGGTCAAAAGGTTAAGACCTTCTTTACTGATCTAACAGACTCTCAGCAAAAGGAGATATTTAGAAAGATATTAACTCTTGATGATTATGTTGTCTACTCTAAAATTTCTACAGAAGAATTAAATGAGGCCGCTAAACAGATTATATCAATTGAAAATAAAATAAATACTAATGAGGCACTAATTGAAGAGATGAAGTCTACAATTAGCAGATATCTTGAAGAAAAAAGACAGTTTTATGAGTTAAAACAGAAAGATCTTGAAGTTTGTCAACTAGATTATAAAAAGAAAGAAGACGAGATTAGTATACTCAAAGAATCTATTGAGGAGTACCATAAGTTGGACCTTCCCTTACAGATGTCCGAAAACTCTGAGAAGATCAATCAAGTACAGGCAAAATTGTCTACAATTGATTCTGATATGGAGACCAAGATTAATGGGGTAAGGTCAAAGAGTATGCTGAAGATTTCAGAGATTAATGCTTCTTATGACAAAAAAAGAAGTGAAGCAAATGATAATCTTGCAGATGCTCTTGCAAAAGTTGACAAATTATTAAATGAAGAAGAGAAGTCATACATAATGAAAATTAATGATGTTAGAAGTATGATAAATGAAAAGCGTTTAAAAGCTGTTACTAATGGTGATAGAATTAGTGTGATGCAAGAGCAAACTAAGGATTTTAGTGCGGCCATATTAGATGGAAAGGTATCTGTATGCCCAACTTGTAGGCAAGAAATTGATGAAAAAACTGTCAACGAACTTAAAGTCCTTTTATCAGAAATAGAAGAGAAGATAAAAGATCTTCAGCAAGAGAATGCTCAATTGGATGCAGAAGTTGGTGTACTGAATGATGAACTCGATAAATTAAATAATGAGGTTGCTGATATAAAGGCACGGTCTAGTAATGATGCAAGAAATCATAGACGTGCCCATGATGATGCGATCTCAGAGGCAAAGAAGAAATTAGAAGAACTCACAGATAAGATAAATGAGTTGACAGTTGAGGCAATTGATAAAATTAGGGAACAATCTGAAGATGAAAAGTTTGCTTTGAATCAGAAATTAGTTGATCTAAGAGAACACGCTGCCGATCTTCAGACTAAGATTGATCACATTTCAGCACTCGAAAGACGTCTTGTAGGTTTTGAATCTGATTTGAGAGGTATTGAAAATGTGATTAAGTCAATTGAGAAAAGAGAGTACGACGAAACTGGTCTAAATGGAGCAATTGGTAAGGAGAAAACACTTTCAGAGGAAATTGTAAACCTCAGAGCGAGTTTGGAACTCGCAAAATCTGATATAAAAATTCTAGAATTTTGGAAAGGAGCATTTTCTTCTGCTGGTATTCCAAGTATGCTAATTGACGAGTCTATTCCATTTATGAATAAAAGGATTGGTCACTATTTGGAAAGAATCGCAGGAGGAAGATATATTGTATCATTTGATACATTAAAGGCCACAAAGGCTGGAGAAATGAGGGACAAGATTTCAGTAAATGTTCTTGATACGAAGACTAAGGCAAACTCAAGACTTCAATTCTCGGGGGGTCAAACAAGACTTGTTGATATTGCTACAATCTTAACTCTTGGTGACTTACAGAGTCGTATCCATAATATGCAATTTAATATATTATTATTTGATGAGATATTTGACGCGCTAGACGATGATAATATAAGTTATGTGTCAAAATTATTACGTTCACTTGTGAGTGAAGATAAGAGTATATTTATCATTAGTCATAGACATATTGATCAGATTGATGCAGATGAGAATTTAAGATTTATGTAGAAAGGAGGATTTTATGGCAATATGTCCGTATTGTGGATTTAGGGTAAAGATGAGATCAGGGAATAGAAGAAAGGTAAGAGGTACGAATACATGGGCACACAAGAGAAACAGTTGTCCAAAAGAACCAAAAGTATACGTCAGTGGACCGAGATACCCGATCCCGAGATCAAGTATCACACCGTGGTAGTATCTGATGGTTTTATCAATAATATGCATATGGTTGGAAGATTAAAGGAAATATCTGATGAACCATCGAAGGTTGTAACGGTTATGGGTAATATAGGTCCATGTGAAAATTGTATAGTACAACCAAACTGTTCAAGTATGTGTGATGCAAAGGAGATTGCCTTAATTAATGATATGAACACAAGAAGGGAAAGAGTCTAAATGGATAAAATTCAAATTGTAAGTTGGCTCTTGACAAGAAGATGTAACCTATCTTGTGGTTATTGTAGAATCGCAAGAAATTATAAAGATAGACCTAAGAATCACTACCCATCCTTGGGGCATTATTTCAAGAATGAGATGTCAACGGGTTTTGTTATTGAGTGTCTTAGAAGACTTCATATACATAACCCAGACTGTTTCCACCTATTTTATGGAGGTGAGCCACTACTAAGAAAAGATCTACCAGAGATTGTAAATTATTGTAATGACAATGATATTAACTACACCATCATAACCAACAATAGTGATGAAGTTCAACCAATGTTAGAAAATCTAATATCTAAAACAGATTATATCACTGGTTTAACTTCTTCAATTGATCCAATCATTTTCTCAGAGGAGGAGGGAACAGACCGAGTCAAAAAGAGCATCAAAGGTCTTGAACGATTGAAAAAGTATCGAGAATGTATAAAAGATATCGTTGCAGAGATAACTGTCGATAGTAAAACGGTTAGTTATCTCTACCAATTAGTTGACGAATTGTCTAAATTGGGAATAAGCAGCGACATCACAGTGATTGACATCGCGAAGTCTCCGTACTATGACTTTGCTCATATTACGGATGAGACTCTGCTAGTGCAGAAAGACAGCGTGCTTCTGGATGCTTTTAACCGAATCATTGACAATAAATTAGATGTTCATATGGCCTCGGTCCTCCTCCCTGAGATAATCAAAATACTTCCGGCAGAATTAGATTGTGAAATTGAGAAGGATGTACACAACTTGACAATTGATGCAGACGGGTCTGTCAGACTTTGTCTTAGGATTAGAGGAATGATGACTCCAAAAATCAAAGCTATCAATTGTATAAATGAAGACGGTCGACTCTATTTTGCACTGAAGAAAATGATTAAATCAGATAAAGAAAAATATTGCCGGAAATGTAATTGGACGTGTATGATTATGTCCAAGTTGTTATCGAAGAATCCAAATCTCTTTGATAACTTAGTCCATAAAGAAAGGAGGGATGCTTAGAGTGGTAAAGGAACCGGCAAGAAGAATGAGGTATCAAGATCGTGGTCTTCTGATCAAAGATAATCTATGTGCTAAATACGGTACAGAGTATGGTTTTGAAGAGGACGACTTGATGCAGGCGGTTATTGATACCGGAATAAGTGAAAAGAGCAGAAAGACTATTCATAATGTGATCAGGTTCCTAAGAAAAGGTCGTCATGTTACAAAAAATCGGGAGAATAAGTTTCTCTATGTTAACTTCAAAAATAAGACCATTGAACCACAAACTGTTCCGTTGGGTTCTCCAGTAAGAGGTCAGGCAGTAGCACCAGTTGAGAAAGGTGAGTTAGTCCTCCCCTTCTATATGAAGGCTGAAAGTCCCAATGTTAGGGCTAAGGGAAAGATAGTACTTGAAGAGTATACTCAAGATACTGCAAATTTCCTTATAGAACTAGAGCAGCTTATGGTCAAATATGGTTTTGGAGGTACCTGAATGGCAGATGATGTAATCAAGAACGCAATTGAGTTTCTTGAGAGAATCAGAACTGAGGATGAGGTTACTGTAAAGTTCAGGAAGAGAAACAATGAAGAAAGAATAATGAGGTGTACTCTCAATTTCGCTAATATTCCGAAAGAGATGCATCCAAAAGATGTAAACCTTGCTAAGATCCTCAAGCTGATAGATCAACACAAGATCATTCATGTGTATGATCTTGATAAGAAAGATTGGAGAAGTGTCCCTTTTGACAGAACTGAATGGCTTCGGACAGCTGAGAAGCAATACTCGATAAGAAAGTAGGGGGATAATGAGGATCCAGAAGAACTTTGTACTAGGTACGTTGGAAGTCGTGCCTGAGGAAGGGAGACTATGGTTAAAAGCTCCAAATTGTAATTTAAGAATTAGCAAATTGGCCTTTAAGAACATCGAAGAAACTTTTTCGTTGATTGATGTGCAGGGCGGTAATGCTGTTATGGTACCAGATAGTGGAGATACAGATGAGAGTATGCTAATCTTCATTGGTAACATTTACAGTTGTATTCAAGCAGAGATATTAAACAATAATATGAAAGATCAATCAAAGCAGGAATTTCTAGACCATGTTCTCAATGTAATACAGGGTTATGTCTCAACCTATAACAAAGGATTAAGAGATGCCAGTTCTTAGTGAGTTGTTAACTCAAATTAAATCTTCTGAATTGGATGAACAAGTTAAAAGATTGTGTGACACAATCTTTGAAGAAGAAAAAGATAAAGTAGAGCATATTGATGATTTACCAACAGGACCAAATATATTTCTCTGTTTGGAAGTTCCTGGTCGGAGTCAAGGAGAGGTTGCATTTGTTGCTCTCGAAAGAGAATCCAAAGAGTCTTACATAGTAAGCGTTTGGGTAAAAGGTCCACCTTCCTCGGTGGATAGACCAGCTAGAAGAATTAGAGCTATAGAAGTTAAAGAGGTAAAGGCTGAAAAGGTTCTTCTACGCTTTGCGGAAACTTATAAACAAATGAGAGGAGAGTAGGTATGGCATCAGAGGACCTGAGAAGAGAAAATTTGGAAGGCAAGACAATTGTCGAGTTGAACCAACTTTGTCGTGATCATAGCATCAAGGGTGTCATTGGTAGGCCAAAGGGAGATATGGTTAATTATATGGTCGCTTTCAATGAGAATCGCCCGGTTGAGCAAGTCATGGCAGAGCAGGGCCGTCAAGCACCTCCAGTACCTCCAGCGTCAGAAACCCCACAGGCTGGCGAGTCGGGAGGAAGTGGTTGGCAAAATCTCGATGAAGTCCAAGCTGAGTCTGAACAAGCTGCTCCACAAACTCAATCTGAACCCACACAAGAAGAAGCGTCAGAGGAAGAAACAACGACAGTTGCTCAGACTTAATCTTGGTAATCTCTGAGGAGTAGGCGATGAAACGTGAGATAAACGAGATAATTATAAGTGAGAAATTTTCTAGTCTTTGCCTATCTGAAATTGACTCTGGTGAAGATGAAGCAAAAGCGACACCAACAATAAGGCAAAGGTTGTTAAATACAAGTGAATTAATTACCCGTTTGATAACTAGAATGGCTAATCGCCGGCCAGACGAAATTCTTCCTCAGAATTGTCGTTTTTTACAACCTACTAGCAACGGTGGGAGGGTCGTAGTTATTGAAGACCCTCCCTGTGTTAGAACAATTCGCCTCGATATGAGTTTGGAATATAACATCGAGAAATTGAGGAAGACCGGAAAGTTGGACTATTTTGGTTATACTGATGAAGTATTAAAACAGTATAGGGATGGAAAGAGACCATATAGAGTAACTTTAGCTTTCCCATATGTCGTTTATATAATGTCCATTACCAAATTCTTTGAGTTATATGCACTTAGAGTATTTTATAGGATACATCCAATAACCAGCATAGTAGATTATCTTTTGATTCCAAATCTGCTAAACATTGATCATAGTTTCAATGTTTGTCTGGGAGAAGGTTCATCCTATGGAGATAATACTCAATCAGTTTGCAATAAAGCTCTTAATAGGTTCTGGAACAATAGTTTCAATACTGATTACCTCCATGCATATAAGATGTACGAAGATATTGGGGAAGTGTCTGACTTTCTAACCTGGCAGTATTATTCTTATAAGGACCCAATGTTTGTATTTAAAGTAGATTGGAAACATCATGCAAGAACTTTGAAGGAGGAGATAACAAAAGTAGCAAGTCTTAAAAGGCAGTCGACTTATAGCAGAACTCTTGATTTCTACAAATTGGCTGAATTATTTACTGAACCAATTCAGACAGATGAGGCCAAGGTATATATGGATCCATGTGAGAGTATATCTTTAGGGGAAAATTTACTTTCTATAGGAGATAAATTTGAACTTGAAGGTAAAACTTATTGGGTTAATGGATTTAAGGGTATGCCTGGTTATCCACCTCATACGTTTATACTTAGAGATGAGGAGGATCAATTGACTGAAAAATTATTAACGGAGAAGATGAAGGATACCTTAGTTAAGAAATTAGTTAAAACAAATACAATAGATTCATTGGAGTTAAAGAATGGGCTTACAATAAGAGCTGGAGATATTGTTGAAATGGCATACCCCATGAGGAGTTACCGAAAAGTAAATGAAATCAGAACTGCCATGGATGGCAATATCGAAGTTAAGTTAGGTATAGACTATTATTTTGCTGACGTCCTGGATTTGAAGATTTTTAACCAGAAGATAAACCTTTATGGTATTGAGATGGAAGTTGGTCGTGAGTATACTCTGATAAGCAGACCTTCCGATATACTCCTTTATACTGGGAGACCTGCCGAACTTAAAGGAATTGATGTAAATGACAGAGGTCTTTTAAGTGTAAGGTTTAAAGATCGAGAATCTAGCTATGAGATAAACGAAACCTTTGAAACTATTGAGAGTCGGTATAAGTTGATGGATGAGGATACTTCAGTTCATCATCCCATTTTTCGAGTTGGTCCGTTGATGTTTACTTCTATCAATGGGGATCATAGGATAATGAAGGGTACTGGTATTCTCTATGTTGGCACGAGATCTAATGAATTTTCCTTCAATGCTGATTATGCATTTGAGAATTTAGTAAAGGATGGAGAGTTCAATCTTCCAAGTTATGACATTGATTTGAACTTCAAGATTGGAGATAAAGTAGTCTTTGTAGATTGGAATAAACCCGAAGATATGACCATAATACGAGAGATAATAGGTATAAGTATTGATGAAAATAGAATAATTAAGATAACTGCAAGAGGTAAAGATGATGATATAGCAACAATAAACTATGCAGATTTAGGTCGGGGTCAGGTATTTATTGGAAAAATTCGAAAGATTATTGAGGAGTATAATGGTTTAATAGCAGGCACAAAACTAAGAGCTAATGTTGCGGGAATTAGTAAATTCCCCAAGAAAGATGTAAATCAAATCATTGGTTTTATAACTGATACGGGAACAGATGTTCCTCTTATGCTCTGCTCGAATCGTTGTACACTTTGGGCACATGAACACTATCTCTCTAAATTTTCATATTTGGCTCCATCTTCTAGATTGTGGAATCAGGTGCAGATTGCGCCACCAGCAACTAGAATTGCACATCAGATGGGAGATTTTCTTATGTACACTATGTCTTCTAGATGGTCTCCATATATGCTGATGAAAGATGGTTATGGGAGATTGAGAAAATACCCGACTGCGTATATGCATAGATATATAACTACCGGAACTGTATACCCAGATGAGAGGACTATTTGGTGGGGTCTTCTGCAACCTCGTTTTACACAGAGACAACTTGATAGATTTTCAGTTAAATATGTCTATCCTAATATGCATGGTGGTTATATAGAAGTACCAGATAGACAAGGTCTAAGGATGGTGGCAGATTGGAGGTGTGCATGTTCAACGTCTTCGTAGCAGATGGAACTCAAGAGTTGCCCGATGATGATATTTTCTATGTGGTTGCAGGTAATGGCATCTATATTAGAAAGAAATTGGGTATACTTGATGCATTAGTTCCAGCAAGTGGTATTCCGCATTTAAATCATGTGAAGTCCTATGCGACATTAGATATACCAAAAGTTCCGGGAGAGGATTTTAAAAGAATTGTTAGTTTCTTCAGAAAAGTTTACGATGAGCATAAAAGTGAAGCTATTGCTTTGCTTCACTATAATGAGAAAAAGAGAGATTTTAAAATTCAAGTACCTTTTCAAGAAGTCTCAGGAGGTTCTGTAGATTATAAGAGAGAGTCTCCTTGGCAAGCACAAGGTTATATCTTAATGTGTACAATTCATAGTCATGCCGGTTTTGGAGCTTTCCATTCTGGCATTGATGACTCTGATGAAAAGCATTTTGACGGTTTACATATAACTGTCGGTGACTTAAGTAAAGGTCTTCTCACTATCTCTACATCTATTGTAGTGAATGGGATGCGCTTTATAGTTGATACCAATGATTATGTAGAAGGGGCTGAATCTGTTGATTATTGTAACTATCATCAGCACATATTTCGCCCATCCTTTGAAATAAAGAATGGTGTAAGAGTATATGAGAAAGATTCAAAATCTCAAAAAGGATTTTATGTTGCTGAAGTCCCTTTTGAACCTACATGGATGGAGTTTGTTGAGAAGAGAACCCCGGTGGTCTATACTTGGTCACCTGGATCAACTCAGCGAGGTAGGGTTCGATCCCCTGCCGACCCCAGTGAGTTACCCCACGGATCCTGGCTCCCCTATTGGTATAGATACGGCGGAGGCTACGTCTTCGATCCAGAAGAGTACGATCCTCTTGATGGTCTTGAACCGGATGAAGGCGGCGGTGGCTTCTATACTGGGCAAGAAGGATTCTACCAACACCAACTCCCGTTAAATACCAGAGAGGAGGGGTGTGGTGATGATGACTGAGTTACTGATTAAAGTCATAGGTATTGGTGGAGTTGGTACAGTCCTAGCTGATAAACTCTCTAGATTTCTAAATTATGGAAACGGATTTGAAGCTAGGATTACCTTCATAGATGGAGATACTTTCGAACCAAAGAACCGAGATAGACAGGAGTTTTTGATCGCTGGTGGCAAGAAATCAATAGTTAAGGCCACCGAATTTCAAGAGAAATACACAGAATTAAATTACTCTGCATTTGATGATTATGTTGACCGTAGTAACGTAGAGTCGCTCATTAAGTCGGGAGATATAGTCTTCGTATGCGTTGATAATCATAAGACGAGAAAAATTATCTCAGATCATACCAAAACACTCAATGACATTATTGTTATATCAGGAGGGAATGAGTACACTGATGGCAATGTCCAAATCTTTGTGAGAAAGGGGGGTAGAAACATAACTCCGTCATTGAGTGATTATCATCCGGAAATTGAACATCCAATAGATAGAACACCGGGTGAGATGAGTTGCGAGGAGTTATCCCAATCAGAACCACAATTATTCTTTACAAATTTAGGAGTTGCAACATTTATGTGTTTTGCATTCTACAATACTGTTGTGAAGAATAATGCCAATTACTCTGAAGTGTATTTCGATGTTCTATCAATGAGAGCTGATCCTAAAACTAGAAAACCACTAGAGAATTAAAAAGGAGATCGGAATGGCTAGTTTTACTAGAGAACAACTGGCAGAGAAGACTGTGAAAGAACTTCGAGCAATGGCAAAGAATTTGGGTTGTGTTGGGTACTCCAAGAAACCCAAAGATACTGTTATTGACCTTATCCTTGAGAAACAGGGTCCAGTTACGGCGGCTGCTGCTCCCAAAGCTGCACCAAAGGATGACAAACTTACCAAGGCTGAATTTAGCATGCAGAGTATTCTCACCAAACCAACTGCAAAATTTGGTGATAAGACTACTACAACGATTCGTGTGTCATGTGGTGCTGCCGCTGGAGACTTCAGCGTCTGTGGAAAGACAGTTGGTGCTGTCTCTGAGTTTCTCAGGGAAGTCTTGAACATAGACCGAATGGCACAGGGAGTTGTCAATGGAAAGACTGTCGATGGCAACTATGTGCTGAAAGAAGGGGACAATCTCGAATTCCTAAAGGCCGCAGGCCGGAAGGGATAAAAAGTTGTTTAATTTGTGGTGGGGCAGGTTATATAACTTGTCCCACCACATTTGGAGATGCTAATAAAGAGTGTATATGTATTTCCCTTCTGGCATCATGGAGACAAACTCGTGGATCTTAAAATTATTGAGAAAGATGAAGATCATTACCTTGTTGAAAACGAAAAAGGTGAGAAAATTAAATTGTATATGATTAAACAAGAAGAGCTCGACAAAATTAGGCGTAAAGAAAACCTCAAAGTTGTTGAGAAATTACACTTTAAAAAGTTGATGCGTCTTATAGATATGTTAGTGACCATTGATGAATCGGAGATTGTCATTGAGCATTATGAGGGAACAGTAACACGTCTAGTTGAGCATTTGAAGGCATGCTACGATGATGTTGGACGGCCAAATTTATTTCACCATTATATAAAGAATCTTGATCCAATACAGTACGGTCGTGCTCAGACGTTTCGTGAAGAAACCAAGAGTTTGTTAGAGAGGGTTCGAGAAATAATTGAACTCAAAAATAGTTTAAAATAACTGGTGACCGAGGTCATTTATTGATCTCGGTCACTATTCTCTAAATGAAGAACAAACAATAAAGGATCGAGCGTGAAACAAAGAATCGCAATCCTTGGAATTGGATCTTTAGGCGGTTATCTAGCTGAAAGTTTGGCTAGTACTGATAACATAAAAGAACTAATTTTAATTGATCCAGATATTGTACGAGAGAAAAATATTAGAAATTCGATTTATACAAAACGAGACATTGGAGATTTAAAGGTAAATGCTTTATATAATCACTTGAAGTCTTTTAATGAAGATATTATAATGGCAATATCCAGAGAAAAATTTATAGAAGGAGAAACCGAACTTCCTACCTGTGACCTGGTTATAGATTGCAGAGACTATGTCTATGACCGAGGCAATATAATAGATATTCGAGCATCTATTTCTGGCCGATACCTTATTATCGACTGTCGAAAAAATATAAACTATCCTTTTAATTATGACGGCAGATATAACCTACCTTTAAAGAAAAACGATCTTAAAAATGCTGCATTACAACTTGCTATCTTGATTGATAGTAATAGTATCATTAATCAATGGATAGCTAACCAAGAAATATATGAAATAAGTTTAGATCATCATGCAAAAGCAATTAGTAGAGATATTCAGGACAAAAGTAGAGATACAGATTTAATTTATGAACCTGATATAGATGATTCTAGATTGCTAAAGTTAGAGCAAAGTTTTCGCCCAATTATGGAAATAAATCAAGAGAGAGATGTTAAAGTTTGCTTGGGTGAGAGGGAAAGACATGTTGGTTGCAAGATTGTTCCCAGAGGCCAATTAAATACCCCTCAGGCTGTAGTTGATAATTTAAAATCAGTAATGAATCTCTATCCGTTTGAAAGAAATTTTGTGATTAGAGTTGAGGAAAATTATATTCAGTTACTATTTGTTACTGGTGGTGCGTAATGGAACAGATATTAGATTATAATACGTATCTTGTTCCGGGAAGATTTTTCTACAAGGATGAAACATTTAGAATTTCTAGAATTAATAATGATTACATTGTAACTAATTATAAAATTTACCTTGTAGATGGTTATATCAGTAAGGTGATCATTAATGCAAAGCATCCAAATGCGAATCCTGATACTGGAGAACTTTGCTTAGATGAGAAGATTAAGAGGCAGAAATACGACGAAAAATTTAGGCAATTTATTGAGATGGTAATATGTAATTTCTATCTCGACGATTGTTATTTCAAACCATGGTTAGATTTTAGTTGGGAGGAATATGATGCCAAGTCTTCTTGACATTAATAAGTTTTCGGAGGAGCTAAAACAAGTAAGTTCAACGAAAATGATGAGCAAGAAGAAGTTCCATCCGAAGGGTTTATTCTCTGAACAAATCTTTGGACCAGTTAGGAATTATACATGCCAGTGTGGCACGTATTATGGAATTTCTGGTGCTGGTGGAACTTGTGCTATTTGTGAGGTAGATATTGTTAATAGTGATGAGAGGAGAAGGAGATTTGCTAGAATAGTTCTTCCATTTCCAGTTGTCAATCCGATTTTCTATGAGTTAATAGTTGATATTGGAGGTTCAAAAGTAAAAGGACTTCTGGATGATTTAATGAAGAATGAACAAAGTATTTTATTTGTACGAGAAGATGAATATGGAGTAGCCACTAGTGAATCTGCGGTTCCGAAAGATGCAGAAAAATTTGAGAAGATAGAGGCAATTGGAAAATTAATAGGGGATCTCTCCCATATGTTTGTTGAGGATGGAATTCTGGAGTGGAAAGTTATTCGAGATAATTTGGATAAGATGTTCATACATAATGTGCTTGTGTTGCCCCCTGATCTTAGACCAGCAGCGAAAAATATTGAAAGAAACAACCAAGTGGTTGATCAGATAAATAGATATTATATTCAGATATTGACGAAAAAAGAAATTATGAGAGATACAATAGTTGATATACATAGAGATAAGAAACTATTCTATAGTTACTTTACTCAAATTCAGAAAGATGTAAATGAGTTATATTCACATATTATCTCTAAATTAGCAAAGAAAGAAGGTCTTATTAGGGGAAATATTTTAGGAAAAAGAATTGACTTTTCTGGTCGGGCAGTGATAATTCCTGATCCGGTATTGAATTTAGATGAGTGTGTTTTGCCTTACCTAATGTTTCTTGAATTATTTAAACTGCAGATATCAAAGAAACTCATTGAGATTGGTAGATTTAAGTTATTAAATGATGCAATTGATTTTGTTGATGATTGTATAGAAACGAAGTCACCAGTCCTATACCGAGTTTGTGAAGAAATTGCCAAAGATGAGGTTTGTTTATTAAATAGGCAACCATCGTTACACAGATTAAGTATGATGGGTTTTAATGTTAAGATATCTCTAGACAATGTTATTAAGATTCATCCACTTGCTTGCCCTGGTTTTAATGCTGATTTTGATGGTGACCAGATGGCAGTCTATATTCCAATCTCTGAGCAATCAAAACAAGAAGTTAGAGAGAAATTTCTAATAACAAGAAACTTAAGCAATCCTGCGAATGAGAGTTTAGCGACAACCCCTAGTCAAGACATAATTCTTGGAGTATATGCTCTAACAAGTGATAGCTTTCTAGATTTATCAAATGAAGTTGAATTTAAGGGAGAGAAAATTAGTGAGGGAATTAAAATATTTAATGAGTGTCTGCCGGTTGATTATCCTTTAGTCAACGAAGCAATCAGAAAAAGAAAATTGATGAAGATACTCAATGATATTAAATCTAAATATCCTGTTGATATTATTAAGCAAGTTCTTGATAGAATAAAATTTATTGGTTTCAAGTATTCAACTTTATTTGGTGCGACCATGTCTCTTGACTCATTTAATGGAGATTTAACAAAAATAAAGCACGAAATCTATTCTGATCATAGTATAAGACATCAGATTGAGATGATCTCAAATGATGAGACTACAAGATCACTTAAAGATAGTTTTAAATATTCATATATGGTTGAGTCTGGAGCAAGAGGTAGTTGGGATCAAGTCAGGCAGATAATTCTAACTAGAGGGTTTATCTCTAATTTTAGGGGTCAGATTCTTCCAACTCCAATAAAACATAGTCTTTTAGAAGGTCTGACTGAGGAAGAATTTTTCAATTCTACATATGGTTGTAGAAAAGGATTACTTGATGTCGCACTTAATACTGGAGCATCTGGATATCTTTCGAGAAAACTAATTTTTGCTTGTGCAAATCTTCAGATAGGAGACCATGAAGATTGTGGAACAAATGATCTTCTTTTAGTTTACGTAAAAGATAATAAGAAAGCTAGAATGTTGACTTATAGATATTATGATAATAATGGTGTTTTGGAGATGATAACGAAGGAAAATTATTTAGATTTAGTTGGAAAGGTTATTCACATAAGGAGTCCAATCTTTTGTACAAGTCCAAAAATATGTAAGAAATGTTATGGAGAATTATATAAAGTTTTAAATAGCAGATTCATTGGGGTCATTGCTGCACAAAGTTTAGGGGAGTGTAATACTCAATTGGTTCTTAGAACGTTCCACACATCTGGAGTAGCCCATGTAAAAGAAGGTGAACAAGCAGATGATGAAGCTGTAAGGCAGATGGATATCATTGGTGATCTTGCGAGTGCATCAAAACTTCTACATAAATTCGATAATAAGAATTATGTAGATATTGTATCAGATCTCTTTGATGTCTATAACACAAATAGAAATATTCATCATGTTCATTTTGAATGTGTTGTATCCCAGTTGATGTGGAAAGGAATTAGGAAGTGGAGATTAATAGAAGGTAGAGAAAAATTATCTCCTGAGTATCACTCGGTGCAGAAAGTTCCAAGTTATGAAAGTTGGTTATTAGGTTTAGCATTTTCAAGACCAAAACAGCATATCTTAAAAGGAATCTTACAACCAGGAAGATATTATGGTGTTATGGATAAGATTTTATGTGGGAGAGACTTGTGATGAAGGTGGAAGGACTTCTATATTCGTTTGATGTGTCTTGTCAAACTAGACAATTTACTAGAAGGAGATTACTAAGATTCATAAGATTAAATGCTCATTTATTAAAAGATCATGATCTTTATGGGTGGATTTCAAGAAAAATTGATAGAAACTATATGAGTGATCTTACAGACGGAGATGTAATAAGGTTTGTAACATGGATTATAAAAAAGACTGGAGGAAAAGTTGAACATACTCAATCCGTATTTTAAGGTTAATGAGGAGAGTAATATTTTCTCTATCAGAGAGAGAGAATACTCTTCATTAACCGAGAAAGTAAGGCAAATCTTAAAACCTGCCGAAGAACTGGGATTTACAGTAACTGATTTTATAATTAAAGACTCAAAATTTACTTCAGGTGAGTTATTCAAAACCTTAAAGCAGAGCATGGTTATTAAATTACAGAAAGGAAACTCTGAGATAGACTTGAGTATGGCAATACCAAAACTTATTGATCGAAACTATATAATGATTAAAGGCAGGAAAAAGATTCCACAATTTCAACTCTTTGATATTCCTATTGTTACTAGAGGAAAATCAATCAAATTGAGGACGAATGTTGCCTCAATAATGGTCTTTGACGATAGAGAACAACCTCATGTAAAGTTGAGTATTCTTGGGAAGAAAGTTCCATTTGCTTTAATAATGTTTGCTTACTATGGAATGGATGAATTGAATCAAAGATTCAAACTATCTGCTCTAGAAGTAAGTGGTAATACTATATATGATAAGTTAATGCTGGATTTAAAACTCTATTATGAAAATTCAGCTGGTTGGACACAAGATGATTTTATAAGAGAGGTCGGAGCACACTATTCACACTATAACGCAAAATCAAAGGGTGAGGATCTTGTATATGCTCTTGATCTAATACTTAAGGCTGATGTAATGTCTGCTGAATATTTCACAACTGGATCCCTAATAGAAGAATTATTCAATGCGATTGCTGGAGTAGTATATGATGATACTGATTTTAGAAATAAGAGAGTTAGATGTGCTGAATATATGATTTTAGCAAAAGTTTCTAAAGCTGTCTTTGATTTATGTATGTCGAATAGAACAGCAAGGCAACCAAAGTTTAATATCAATTCTTCTCAAATCCTCTCAGAGTGTAATGTGTCGGATATTGTTCAATTTGATTTTGCAATAAATCCGATTGAGGAATTGACTCGTTTATCAAGAATAAGTTTAATTGGGCCAGGTGGTTTTAATCGTGAGAACGTTCCTGAGCATTTGAGAGATATTTGTCCAAGTATGTTTGGTAGGATTTGTCCAGTGGATACTCCAGACAGGGATAATTGTGGAGTTATTCAAAATTTGATTCCAAATGTAAAATTAGATAATAATTTACGGTTTTCTGAAGAAATTTTGGATAAACAAATCATTTCAATTCCAGTTTCGATGGTTCCTTTTCTCGAGCATAATGATCAGACTAGATTACAAATGTCTGCATCTCAGATGAGACAATCAATAATGCTCAGGGAATTTGATATTCCCACAATTCAATCTGGATGTGAGGGATTATATACAGATTTTACTCAATTTGTTAGAAGAGCAAAAAAGGATGGTGAAGTAGTATTTTTGAATCAAGAATTCTTGATTGTTAAATATGATGATAATGAAGCTGATGTCTTTGATATTGGCCTTAGGAAAATATATGTTGAGAATATGGATGGTATGAATATCTATGTAAAAGTTGGAGATAAATTTAAAGCAGGAGATATATTAGCTGAGAGCGGATTCTGTACAGATGGTAAGATAAATTTTGGTCGAAACTTATTAACTGCAGTTATGACCTATTATGGTTATAATTATGAGGACGGAATAGTTATATCTGATAGATTAGTTAAAGAAGATGTATTTACATCTGTCCATTATAGAGATTTATCGTTTACAATTCCGCCTAATAAAGTACTTCTAAGTTTAACCGAGAATGTATATAAACCACTACCTAATGTAATGGAGTCGATAGCTCCCGGAAAACCTTATGCAAAAATGAAAGAAGTTACGGCAGGATTAGACTTCTATTCAATTTTTGAAGAAGAGACACCACTCACCACTAGAAAGAGAGTTTGGATTACTGATGCAAATGTCTATGCAAATGTGTGGAATAAAGAAATACCTGAGTATAAGAAATGGATTGAAGAAAAGATCGAGAAACAACAAAAGAAGGAAAAAGATTTTCAGAAAGTCTTACATGAACATCTTTCGGTCGAGCAAGCTAAACAATTTATTCGAGATCGAAATTTGAGCAAATTCTCTCATATTGGTAGGTATAAAGTTAAGGGGGAACCAGTTAACGGTGTAAGAGTTGAGATGTTCGGAATTTATTATCGACCAATAGAGGCTGGAGATAAAATTGCAAATAGGCATGGGAATAAAGGAGTTATTTCAAGGATAGTTCCACATGAGAAAATGCCTCAACTTCCAGATGGTAGGAATGTTGATATTTGTATAAATCCGCTTGGGATAATCTCTAGGATGAATATTGGTCAATTATTTGAGTTACACCTATCAATGTCTTTTATTGATTTAAGGAAGAAACTTTTTGACTTGATTGATGAGGGTAGTCAAAAACAAGTTAGGAAAAGTTTACTTCACTATATAAAAGTGATTGATAATACAGAAGGGAATTGGTATTACAAGCAATTCGAAGAACAACTGCCAAAGGTGATTAGTAAAGATTTTATTGCAGGGCTATCACTAATTCAACCTCCATTTGAATCTGTTTCAATGGAAATGGTAAAAGAGGCAATGGAGAAAACTGGAACTTCGTTTGAATACGATATCTATGATCCAATCTCAAAAGAGAAGCTTCTAAATAAAGTTGCCGCTGGTTATATCTATTTCTTTAAGATGGTGCATATTGCTGAGACAAGATTAGCCGCTAGAGGTATTGGATCATATGCAAAGAAAACTCTGCAACCTTTAGGAGGAAGGAAGCATCGTGGTGGTCAGAGATGTGGGGAAATGGAGACAGCATGTTTAATTGCTCACGATGGACCAATTAACCTTTCTGAATTTTTAACAACAAAATCAGATTGTATAGATTTAAAGAATAGATATATCAACGAAACAATTGAATCGGAATTTATTAAACCGAAAGATGAGGAAGATGATGTTTCAGAATCTGTGAAACTGCTTGATGCATATTTTAATGTTATTGGAGTATTGAAGGAGTGAGATATGAAGACGGGTTTAGAAATTGCATCAGATTTAGAGAAGCAGTGGGAAGATATGAGTTTTATTGAGAAATGTATGGCTATAAGGAAATGTCCTGAGTGTGGTGAGCGACTTCTGGTTTTTCAACAACCTTCACTAAGATTGTCTTGTTCTAGTAAAAAATGTCACTATATGCTTCATGTTGAAATAAGTGACGACAATAGGGAGGTTTATCAGAAATGGGCAAAAGTAACTACATCAATGACTATCCCTCCAACATTACACCCTTTAAAGAAAACCTCTTTTTTTAAGAGATAAAGAAATGTGCTGTATATCAGGAGAAAAAATCAAAAAAATCAGAGATGTGTTGATGGATGTTATTGACTTTGAAGAATGTTTTGCAAATACTGAAACTGGCGAAGCAGGGTGTCTTCACTGTAATGCAGAAGTAGCTTTGAGTTATCTAACGGAGGAGAATAATGAATCAAGTTGTGAATTTTGATGAGATGAAATTACGAAGATTCTCTAAGGAGATGAAAGAAATTGTTGATGAAGTTGTGAAGATTGAAAGAAAATGGTGCTTGGGTATAGCATCTGTTGAATCTGCACAAGAAGATTTAATTAGGATTTTAGATCTGATTGAAAAGTTAATGGATAAAGCAGAAAGGTTAAATTTATTTGAAGGTTATGATCTTGTTAAGTTTAGACTGAATAATGCAAAGGCTAAGGTAAAACAAGCTCTTAGGGGGGAATGGGGTGAGTGATGGAACTTTAATACTAGTGGGCAGACATGCGTGGGTGATATTATTTCTCCACGTGGTCATAACTGACCGTGCGGGTTCGACTCCCGCCTCACCCCGCATCAATTTAAAGGAATAAAATGGTAAAGATTAATATTTATTCAAGGAGGCAAGTAGAGAGGTTAATTCCTTCAAATAAATCAATCTTAATCTCCATAACAGACCCCGGCAGAAAACATCCCAATGTTTCTGAAGCATGGAGGTCACTCAAGTTACACTTTCATGATCTCGATGAAGCAAGAGATAAAAGTGATAAACTAATTAATGAATGGCATGCAGTATCAATTCTGAACTTTCTTAGATTAACTCAACCCGAAGAAATAGTTGTTAATTGTGAAGCTGGAATTAGTCGAAGTGCAGGAGTTGCTGTCGCACTAGAGGAAATTTTAAATGAGAATAAACAAGCGTTTAAAAAGTATCCGAACCATAACAGAAGGGTTGCTTCAACGATACTTCAAACTTGGCAAAGAAGATTTAGAAAAAGTTGATATAGAGAATCTCGATGATCCGTGCTTCGGATGTCTTATACTTTCCATTTGTAGTACCGAGTGTGCCGATAAGGCAACCCACAAAATTCTAGATTATCTTAATAGACCTGATGTAGATCCAAATAGTTGTGCTTTTGCGGTTACACAGAATACGGTAACAAAGGAGTTGAAGATAAGATGAAATTACATTGCTTTTATCGTTGTAGATTTTGTCAGGCTAATTTTCCTGACGTAATTGAGACAAATGAACCACTTGAATCTGTACTGATGTATTTATCCAGTTATAACTTCATATACAGACCCCATGATTGTGAAAAGGGACCTAGTGATCTTGCTAAAAAAATGAAAGGGGTAGTCGGAGTTGCTGACCTAACTGGATTTAGAGTAGCTGAGGAAGAAGATGCCGAATCCATTCATTCCAATAACAAAGGTTGAAGATAAATGGAAATCAAAACCATATTCTCATAGAGCAATCAATGTGTTTATTTGCCCTTTCTGTGGTTGGGATTTAAAAATAAGTGGCATACAACAGTCAAGCGATTTCTCTTATACTAGTAATAAAAAAGTGAAGTGGGCACATATTATTTTGAGATGTGGAAAACCAGAAATCTGTAAATTCGAAGTAAAAATTTACTTCAGAAGATGGAAAGAAAGCTACAAATCTAGCCCTAGACCTATGAATAATCTCCAAAAGTATAAAGTTCACAAAAACGTTAGAACAAATATTGAAAATAAGTGGGAGCAGATGGGTTATTTTAATAAATGTTTTGCGATGAGGATATGTCCTGAGTGTGGAGAGAGACTTATCGCTAGTTTGTTCAATTCTGGATTAAACAGAATACCTCAACTTAAACTTGAGTGTGCAGGTCGTTTTAATTATTCCAATTTTGATGATCTCAGAAAAGCAAAAATGGCATGTGAATATGTGACAACTGCAATTATTAGCCTTGAAACTTGTGGTCTTATCTATGCAAGGCTAATGCCACACATTTAGTGCGCACGTAGCTCAATTGCGAAGAGCACAGGTCTCCAAAACCTGCGGTTGGGGGTTCGAGTCCCTCCGTGCGTGCCAAATACACTACGTGGCCAAGAGGTTAAGGCAACGGATTGCAAATCCGTGATCCCTGGTTCGAATCCAGGCGTAGTGTCCAAAGGATGACAAAATGATACCTTCATTTTTAAGAGTAAGAATTAAATTCTTTTGGACGATATTAAAGAAAGAAGTAAAATTAAGCTTCTGTTCTAGTTGTTTAATAAAGATGTGGAAAATTAGAAGATGGGTTGGAACAGAAGAGAGACCGAGGTTAGTATATCAATGTCCAATTTGTGAAACCATTAGTTATACCTAAAGGAGGTAAGGGTTATGGAACGTGTGCTGCTGCTTAACGCCGACTACACTTACTTGTGTACTCTTCGTTGGCGAAGGGCGGTATGCCTAATGATTCAAAACAAAGTAGAAGTTTTGAAGTACGGTGACCGCCAAATTGCCAACGTTGGGCGAACTATTGTTATTACTCTTCCTCTGATTCTGCGACTGCTAAAATTGGTTCGCTCGATTTACAAGAACAAAGTCCCTTTTAGACCAAAGAATGTGTTGATTAGGGATAATTGGACTTGTCAATACTGCGGTAGCACAGACAGAGGAAATTTAACAATAGATCACATGATCCCAAAATCTCGTGGAGGTCAAAACAATTTTGATAACTGTCTAACTTCTTGTAAAGACTGTAATAACAAGAAGGGGGACAGATCTCCAAGAGAGGCAAATATATATCCAAAGAAGCAACCATATCAACCAACTATTTCTGAATTTCTTACGTTAAGAATGAAGGAATATGGAATTCATGACTTACTTAAGGAGATATGGCGTGAGTGCTCGAAAATGGAAAGCGATGCATGAACTAAGTTGGTTGGGCAGACTACTTAGGAAATTAGAACTTTCACTTACGGGCCATTATACATATTGTGATCGCTGTAAGAGGTTCAGTCCTCAGTGGTATTGTCCATATTGCTAACATCTTGGCCAGGCGTGACCCAGCACGTCCGGGAGCTCTGTCTGGGTAATGCAACTCCCGGCCAATTTTTCTAAGGAGAAATATGTGAATAAAATAGCAGAAGCAAGAAAGACAATAAGAGATGCTCTTAAAAAAGATGAGGGTCTTAAAATTGCATACGTTAGCAATGTTGCGATGCTTCTTCATGATCGGTATGGAATAACTGATTATGATACTCGAAATAAAGCAGCTGAAGACATTTTAGATTTAATTTTTAACTGAGGCGCCTCCTTGCCATGCTTGTTAGAGGCCAGTGAAAAAGTCTGGGGAAGGAGTATCCTGCTAGGTGGGAATTGGTACCCCCCACTGACCGAGAGATAAAACGGATGAACCGGCAGGTTGCTGACAAGCTAGGCAAGGTCCCTATAAGAGAGGATATTATGAATATTGAAGAGTGGTATAAATTAGCCGAAAGGGGAACTTCTGGGGATATGGTTTATGATATCCTTAGAGACTGGAAAAATGAAGTTAGTCAGATACAACAATGGATAAACGATCTTCAGTCTGGAATGTATGTTAATTGTGTATATTGTGGTCATAGGTATGGGCCGAAGGATGAAGTACCTGTTTCTATGGCAGAAGTTTTAAAACAACATATTGAGATATGCCCAAAACATCCAATGAGTAAATTGAAGAAAGAATTGGATATTCTTAAACAGTATCTGACGGATACTAGTGAAGACATGGAGTGTCTTGAAAGGTGTGATTCTTATGGGCATGAGGAAGATTGTCCAGTAGCAAATCCTATGGCAGCTTTTCGGAAATTGAGGAACAGAAATAAAGCACTAGAAGATGTCTTAAGAAGTTTGGATGAACATGGTGTAAACTGCCCGAAATGTGAGATAGATATATTGAATCATAAGAAGCTAGTTTCGGACTGGAAGAATGCAGTAGAATAAGTGTCGGTGGCCCGAATTGGATAAGGGCGCAGGGTTGTGGCCCCTGTTGAGCGTGGGTTCGATTCCCACCCGACACCCCAGAAAAGGAAGTCAATGATAGAGAAAGAGCCTCATATAGATATTTTTCGTGATAATCTAAACAATGCACATACAGTAAAAGTTATAAATATTATTGTAGCAATAAATGGCGAAGGAAAATTAGTTCATAATCATATGGAACATCCACATCCAGTTACAAGACCTATGCTTATGAAGATCTTGAGAAATTTACTAGAGCAAGTTGAGAAGGATTATGAAAATATAAAAAGTATGTCAAATCTGGAAAATGCAGAAAGATTGCTCAACATTATGAGTGGACCAGCCCATAACAGTAAACCAAATATCGGGAGTGAACCAACTTTGAAAAGAAAAACCAGTCAGTTTTAGTGAACCAGTATCTTAGATTATTCCAACGATGCCGAGTGAACCAATGCTATCCACTAACCCTAGGCGGAGGAAGTGAACCAGACGCAAAAATACTCAGGACCCAATAGTGAACCAGGAAGGCAAAGAAATCAGTTTAAACGAGTGTACCAGAATATGTTAAAAAACTCAACAATAGAGAGTGAACCACTACTGATTAGAAACCACTACTCTTAAGTGAACCAGATTGGTGGAGTAACCCATCGCAACGCAGTGAACCAACTCGATGTAAAAATTCTGACGGGCAAAGTGAACCAGTATAGACTAAGGATTCGATGTTGAGGAGTGAACCACATGCCTGCAGTAAACCACCTGAGTGGAGTGAACCAATGTAGTATAGTAAACCAGTAGTATAAGTGAACCAAAGGGGCCCAAAGAAAACCAGGTTAAGGTAGTGAACCAGAAGACATCAGTATTCAAAAAACGAAAGTGAACCACGTCGGGGTGAGAAAACCAGATGATAATAGTGGACCTGAGGCACGAAAATTAATCACCACTGATTAGTGAACCTTTCGATGAAAGGAACCCATTGTAAAACAGTGAACCATGACATAGAAGAATCCAGTATAAATTAGTGAACCGTGATGTCCCAGGAGACCATACGACCAAAGTGAACCAGACGACCGCAGTTAACCTACAGTGCCAAGTGAACCAACAAAATTAAGAAAACCGTGTGGTAGTAGTGAACCAACTGCAGATAGAAGTCCACAGATGTAGAGTGAACCAGCACACACAACCAAAAAACCAGCAATATATAGTGAACCGGGGGTGTTACTAAAACCAACCCCAATTAGTGAACCTCTGTAGCCTAGAAACCTATTATAAAAAGTGAACCAAGGCAAAAAAAGTAATCCAGCATTCTCTAGTGAATCATAGGAGAAATTAATGAAAATTGAATATAAGGTGAAATGTAATTGTGGTGAAGACTTATTTATTACTGATGCAACAATCAACCATGTAAAAGGCGAGATATCTCTTTATGTTCATGACCATGAGTGTGAAAGTCCATTCTTAAAGGTATTTGAGAAGGGAGAAAAGGTAAAATTAACAGTTAAAAAATGTCAATGTCCTGGGGGACCACATGAAGCACGAAGAAGGTCCATTGATGTGCCTGTTATTGAAGGGACGATGACTCTCAAAGCTGTTAAAGTAATTCATTGTCCAACTTGTGAAGTTAACTATGTTAGGGATGAATACCTTGAGCAACTCGAACGCCAATTCATGAGGAATGGTATACCAACAAATAAAACCTTTTTGTGGGGGATGATTTGTAAGGGTTTGGACTACTGGGAGGAGAAGTTCGGGACCAAATATAAAAGCAAGCAGATCGGAGGGAAGGATGACGGAAAAACAAGAAGAGAGACCAATGATGATAGTTGAGGGGTTAAAAAGATTAGGAGTTATTCAGAAGAGGATGGAAAGCAATATTCGAAGTATTAATCAATATGCCTCTATTGTTTCAAATGAACGACCCCTTTTTGGAGATGAAAAGTCTCAGAAGAAAGAGGTACAAGCGCTTATCCAATCCAATATTGATCTCCATAAGGAGGCCCTCAAGTTAAAAAATAGAATTGAAAGAACAAATTTACAAACAATTGTAGAGATCCAGGGAGTAGAATATACAATTAGTGATCTTCTATTTCTTGACAGATCTATGAAGAATCTCATTACAGGAACCTATGAAGCACTAAATATAAATTATGCTCAAACTAGATTGGGTCAGATGGGCATGAGAGGAGCTCATGTTGCAGCTGGAGAAACCCTACGAGTTGAGCATATGTATGATGAAAAGGAGAAAAATAAACAACTAAGAGTTTGGAATGATCTCTTCGACAATATTAGTGCACGTCTAGAGGTCATTAATGCTACAACCCCATTACTGGATTAAAAGGAGTTGGGCTTCGGTGGCGTAATCTAGGTAGTATGAGAGCGTTTGTCTAAAACGTTATTTAGGCACCAGCATAGGAGCTGATAAATAGACCTTTCAAGATTCAAGACTCAGTCTACCGGTCCTATTAGAGGAGGTAGATAGTCAAGACTAACTCGGCTCCCACCGAGGGTAAATACCATGGGCCCCTTAAGATTCAAGTCAACAAGATTAAAGGGTATGAAAAATCCGGGTCAACAAGTGTTGCCTTCTCTCAGGCAAACCAACACTTCCGGCTGCTATTTGGAGCCCTCCTTTTATTTCAAATTTTAAAATTTAGAATACTCAACAAAATCAATAATTTAGGAGTCAAATGCCTACCTTTAAGATCGCCTGCACATGGCAAGTCTATGGTGAATTAGAAATCAATGCAAATACCCTTGAGGAAGCAATAGAAATTGCTGAGGATGATAGAACTGCTCTTCCTCCTCAGGATGGATATGTAGATGGTTCGTTTGAAGTTGACCATCAGTTGAGTGAGGAAATAAATAGAGAGCAATTACACGTTATAGAAATATGGGAGAGAATAAGGAAAGGAAAGGAGAAATTGTTATGAGTAAACCATCTCCATTTAAATTAATGATTGATCCCGAAAGATTTGGATTTACTCAATGTGACCATTGTAATGGTTATGGAAGTTCTTTGAAGGAAGAATCTGATAGATGTACTAAATGTGAAGGACTTGGGCTGGTACCAATGAAGAGGGAGGGAACTGAAAAATGAATATAGCGCTACAAGATGCTCAGGAAAAGTTAAGGTCTTCTAATATACAGAAACATCTTCCTCTTATCCAGGCAGAACCAAGGTCTTTTGGTTTTATCGAGTGTTATATATGTGACGGAAAAGGAGTAGATCCTAGTAATAAAAAGTGTCGGTTTTGCTTAGGTTTTAAAGTATTACCAAAAGAAGTGTGGTTAGATTGGGAGCATCCTCTTGATCTATATAAGAAACCTCGGAAAGAAGATAGTTATAATATCCTTCCTTATGTTGACTGTATTTTAGAAGGACTCTTCTACTGGTATATACAGTTTCCAGACAAATGTCCGACTTGTGCACTTGGCAAAATTCCTCCAGTTCCAGATTGTATTGATATATGTAGATTTAAAGTAAGAACTGCGGGGGGAAAAATACAATGTATTGACACAAGGAGAGATTTCCCTCCTGGGACTGAGACTCCATATGGAACTTTATTAATTTCAAGATTTATGCTAATCTTCAATTTTAAGCATAATCTTGATTGGATATTTAGAAACGGAAAGGGTACCGGAACTCAGGTTCATCATAAGAATGGAAAACCGTATGATGATAGATATGAGAATTGTATTCTAACTGATATACACCAAGTAATTGAAGGTCATAAGAGAACAATTAACACCCAAACAAAATTTATCAATAGTCTTCTTGAGTCAGGAAAAACTGATGAAGAGGATACAGAGAAACTCCTTCACGGTGAGAAAAGGTACGGAGAACTTGTTTATAATATGGATCATAGTCCGAGGGTTTGGTCATATATCAGTGACATGAATGAAGTAATTGGCCAGTTTAAAAAGTATAAAGAAGTTCCAAAAGTTCTTCGAAAAAGAATTGGCAGCTATGTAGCAGGAGGGTAAATTGGATAAAACTTGTGAGTTACCGGATATTCAATGTACAGAACCAGCAATTAAAATACCAATTTATCAAGTGGGAGTCGAGAACGTTGAAGTTCCCTTCATGCTTGAATCAAAATTTGGAGGGTTCCGTGAGATGGTTGCAAAAGTCTCAATGAGAACCGACCTAGAGGATAATACCAGAGGGATATCAATGTCTCGACTCCTGCTTACGCTAAAGCCATACTTGAGGCGACCGTTGAAACATTTTCTAATCAATGAGATTCTTATAAATCTAAAAGATAATATTGGGTCAACTTCTAGTTTTATGAAGTTTGAGTTTAAACTTCCAGTTTTGAGAAAATCTCCAGTATCGGACAATGAATTTCCTATTTATTATAATTGTAAGTTTGAGGGACAATTGAATAACGGAGAATTTAGATTTTTTCAAGGTATTAGAGTTCAATATTCATCTTATTGCCCATGCTCAGCAGAGTTATGTTCAGATTTAGGTGACAAAGATTCACTTGGTTATCCTCATGCTCAAAGATCATTTGCTGACGTATTAATTGAGACAATAGAACCAAATTACGTTTGGTTAGAAGATATAATTGAGACAATTGAAAAAGCTGTTCTTACTCTACCTTACCCAGTTATTAAACGAGTGGATGAACAGGAAATTGCTAGGATTGCCGCAAGTAATCCAATGTTCGTTGAGGATGCGATTAGAGCAATTTCAAATGAGTTAAATAAGAGGGAAGATATTTATGATTGGATTGTGAAATGTACACATGAAGAATCTATTCATACATCTGAAGCAATTGCAATGAATTATAAAGGAGTAGAGAATGGTTTCGACGGAAGGTATTTTATCTGAATTTCCTAGTTTAAGGCATAGGGTTAGAGATTCAAAGGGAGAGATCCCACAGGAACTTACTCCTAGGGAATTATTTTTGAATATACTTAGTATATATGGAATGGTAGATGCTGTTGAGTTTGTTGATGTGATGCTAATATCTAAGGATGGACAGATTAGTATTGTTAAAGATAAAAATGGAAGAATCGAGGATGATGTTCACCCGGTTGATTTAGTTTCTTTATTTGTTAGGTTGCTAAAAGCAAACCTTGGTTGTGGTATTGAAGTATTTGATGATATGATTGAAACGGAATTATCGGAATTTATTATTGAACTTATGAGGAGACATAATATAAGACCTATGAGGGAGAATCCACATGGGAAAAAAGAAAATCTTTGATATGGGTAGAGATTTGCATAAAATGAGTCGAGATGATTTACAATCTATATTAGAGAATGATAACGTGGCATTGACTTTTGAAAAAGCTAGTCAACCTGACTTGCCAGATCCATTTCAGTTAAGAGAGGATCACCCTCATGGAACTCCTCCAAGATGGTTATATATAGCCGACCTAGTTGTTTCAATTATAAAACCTCTTGACGATCCAGATAGAGGCGTTTATATCATAAAGAATAGATTTGGTTCACACGGTCGGGCAACTATGGGTCAAGTCATTGATATAGCTATGGAATTATTAAAGGTTGAATTTGGTTTGAATGTTGGTTTTTTTGAAGACGCTGTCACAAAAGAAATACGTGAAGCAATCGTAGAAGTTCTTCTTCGCCACAGAGTACTGCCTAAGAAAGAGGCAGAACAAAATTATAAATAGGGATCTATGTTGAATTATCAGGATAAGGGGCCAGATAAAATGACCTATGTTTGTATTAAGTGTGGTAGAAGATGGGTCCGAGGTGAAGAATCAGAAGAATTATCTGGTGGTTTATGTGACAAGTGCATTACTAAATATGTAAGAAAAAAACAAATAGAAAATGGATTTCATGATTGTTTTGCGAGAAACATAGAAGAGTGTACTGAGGACTGTAAATATTCTGAAATTTGTAATAATATTCTTTTGAATCAATAGTCGGGTAGTAGCGTAGTCTGGTTAGCGCACCTGCCTTGGGAGCAGGGGGTCGGCAGTTCAAATCTGTCCTACCCGACCATTCGAATTAAGGAGACTCGATGAATACCAACGAAGTAACTAAACTCTATGAAAAAGAGAGAAACTATCAACGGGATGCATTTGGTGAATATCAAAATAACCCTAGTCTCAACCTTGCAAGTTTCCTGGAATTTCTAGATGATTATATAAAAAGAGCAAAAGAAGAATATGTAACTAAATGGACTCCCGCCCTTCCACCATGGTTAAAGACCTGTAAAGAACAACAATTGCAGGGCAGTGCGCCAGTAAGGACTTATGAGCACATTGTAAAGATAATGACGTTGGCTGGTGCAGCATTAGAAGCTTATGCTGATATAAACATTGAAGAATGGAGAAGTGAAGGAGTAAAATCAAAATGGAGGGAACAGAACGAATTAATACACAAACCGACTCTCTAGGGCGGCCAATAAGAGAGGAAGAGAAAACCCAATTACCACAAGTTGGTACGAAATTTTTTATTGAAGGGATCGAATTTAAGGTTACATATGTGAACGAGGGTAAGAAACGGATTAGTGCCGTTCCTACCCAATGATCGAAAGGAGTCAAGGATGGGTGAAGAAGAGAGAGGGGACTTAACTAGTATGCTAGAGAGCTTCGAAACTGAAACGCCAGAGGAGCAATCTCTAGATTTAGAGAGTCAACCGACTCGACCTCAAGTTACTCCACCACAACAAACTCCTTCCCAAAGTGATCAGTTTAATATTAGAACTATGTGTCTTTATGATTGGTTTGAGGTGAATCATAAAATCCTGCCTGGTATTAGTCATACAAAAGTTTCTATTAAAGATGTAAATCCAAAGAGGTTTCTAATTTATAAATACCTTGATCCAGATGGTGAAACTGGTGAGTGGGCAATTGACCTGATAAAGAATGCTCATATATATCAGGTTCTAGATTTGCCTGGATATGCGATGATGGTTCTTACTAACGGATTTCTGATCATTTATCGTCAGGGGGACAAAGTTTTAAAAGCATATTGGACAAGGACTGGTTTGGTTATCGTTTTCTGTATCGAAATTGAAGGCACAATATTAGTTCCTTACGCAAGGGTTAAATTAAAGAAAAGAGGAAAGGGGATTAATATTCCTGAAGTTGACTCAACTAGTATTATCCAAAAGTTGACCAGACCTGCTGATATTGAAGCTGTAATATTACTTTATCCACAGTTCGAAAAATTTAGGGAAGGAGTAACTACAAATCAAGATGTTCTTGTATGGTTTACACAAAGACAGGCAGAGATGCGAGACACTACCCATCTTTTACAGATTGATAATGTCTTAATAAGTATCTTTGCATAGGAGGGTATTATGACAATTGATCTCAACGAATTTGCAAAAGAAATAACTTTAGTAGAGGGGAAGAAAGAATCAGTGAATATAGGTCAAGTGAAAGAGGTCTTGAGTATCACCCTCACAAAATTGGCAGCACTCTCACAAGAAGATTTAGAAGAGTTGCTGTCAAGATACAGATAGGCTACGGCCGTGTTGATCGACGCAACACGTTAAAAATATATCGTCGATGTTCTTTGAACTAGGGGTCGGGTGAGAAAAAGTTTCTATTTGTGGTAAGAAAAGATTAGGCGCGTATACACAAATAGAGATCTGCCTTATTTGAATTAATGGGTGAAGACAAAACTGAAGTAGCTGCATGAATATCTCACTCAACCCTTTCTATGGAAGCGGGGCGTTCCCATTGGAACTAGTTTGGCAGGATGTCCAACTAGGGGAACGCCCCATTTTTTTAGTTAGGAGGATTAAAGTGAGTGGAGTTGATCGTGTAGGTAATTGGGATAAATTTGCACAAGTGATGCATGATTATATTGGTTCGTTTACAACTGGCAAATATGGATCAGGGCAAACCGTTGATTTGATGCATTTCACTCCTCCTCATATTTCTATTTGGAATGTTCTCAAATATGCAATTCGTATATGGAATGGACGACCGAAACGTCATGATCTTCTAAAAGTTGCACACTATATTGAAATGGCATGGACATACTCAGAAGGAGATGTCAATAGTTGTATTTGCCCAGATCATGTGAAACAAGAATTTGAGGAGAAATTGCAAGGTTTGCCATTCAAAAAAGTTACTGTATATGAAGACGAGCAAGGAGGGTGGCATTGTCAAGGTGATGAAAAAATGTCCAAGTTAATTATTACAGCAAGAGAGAAGATGGTATGATAATTGAAGCTATTTTGAAAGAAAGATACGTTCCATGTAGAACCTGCTTAATATCTGTGACATGCTCTAAACTTTGTCCAATAGTAGATGAGATGTTAAAAGATGATATAAGGCCAATAATAAAAGAGATGGAAGCAGCAATAAGAGAGGGTAGACAATGGAAGACCCTTGCAAAACTTGTCTGATTAATTCAAACTGTTCAAATTGTTGTATTGAGTTAATAGAGTTTTATAATTACCTATCAGCAAAGACTAGAGCAAATCTTTTGGCAATTCCTGGTATAACTAAGAAGCACCTTGAAGAGTTTGAGAAGTTAGAAACACGGGGTGAAATGCTTGTAAAGTTCTGGAAGAACAGGGAAGGAATTAATGACTGATTATTTTTATGCAGACCCTCATTTTGGTAACGAGATGATCTTAATATATTGTAAGCGTCCATGGAGAAATGCAACTCACATGGATAGTGGTTTAATTAAGATTTATAATTCCATAATTACTGATAGTGATACAGTTCACATAGTTGGAGATCTTACCTTAAAAACTGCACGTCACAGAGGTTACATTCAAGGTATTGTTGATAGATTAAATGGAAGGAAAATTCTCATCCTTGGTAACCATGATGATCTCAAACCCTTTGTCTATGAGAAGATGGGTTTTCACTCTGTTCACACTCTTCTGGATTATAAACATGGGGATTTTGAGGCCACTCTCGTACATGATCCAAGGAGAGCAAAAGAGAATAGAAGTAGATTATATTTATGTGGTCATGTACATGATGATTATTTAACTACAAGAAATATATTGAACGTAGGAGTTGATGTCCATGAGTATAAACCAATCTCGCTTGAGAGGATCATGGAGATATCTGAGACTATGGGCTTCTTGGGTAAGGGATGATAAATATAATGTTAGACGAGATTTATATATGAATATATGGGGTGCTATTATATTACTTACCTGGGGTGGGTGGTTTGGATATTGTGCATTTATAAGAAATGGAGTTTATGTGTGGGAACTCCTATGCCAGTTTTTCTTGACAATAGTTGCCTTCGTATTCTTTTGGAAGGGATGGTAATATGGGTTTAGTAATGACAGATAAACAACCAAGTATAACTATGGATGAGTTGTGGGAAGCTAGTCCATGTAATTGGTGTTTGCTAAGGGAGATTTGTCATATATATTGCGCTGCCAAGGTAGATTGGTTGAGAATATTTCATGGTTTTGACACATTTCAGGAACTGCGAGAATTCTTTAGAATTTTCCCAACCGGAACTACAGCCACATCAACAGTATCGTATGGATGTGGTTCATCAACGAAAATAAGAAGGGACATAGATGACGACAGTAGTATCAGCAGCGAGCAAATGCGAGGGTTGCCTCGTAAGAGCAAATTGCTCAGAAGCTTGCGAAGAAGAATTAGTAAGGGGTTCAAAAGAATTTTGTGAAAGAAATAAATATATGCCTAGTGTTTCTGAAAAAGGGGAAATTCAGTTTGTATTTACTCACCTAGAAAGCGGGATACAAACATCCTATGTGTGGAACAAAATTAAAAATGAGATTGTAAAGTGGTTATAAATCAAGAGTGTAAACTCTACATCAAAAATGTTTTTCTCCATGATATTTCTGCATGCCATTATACCATCCTCGAAAGATTCGGTTTTGATTTATCAAAATTGGATTTAGAGGATAAGGAGCAGAGGAACATACAAATTGGGTTATGGATCAGAGATAATAAAGAGTTAGGAACGTTTCTGCGAGATATTACTACCTCAACAATTGATGAATACATACTCCTGAATGAAATCTCTGAGGAAAACATTATCGTCCGTCAGTATGACGGTTTTATAACCACTCAATCTCTAAGAAAGACAAAAAATTATATTCCTTTGCCACAAAGAGTAATATATGATTTTATCTTATTGTCTTTTGATAGAAAGAAATATATTGCTTATAGTATGGCAAAAGAAGAGTTAGCAATTAAAGGAGTACCTTACCGATATCCAGAGATGGATCGTGTTTATAAACTCCTAGCAAAGCAATTGACAAATCCAAAGTCAGAATTTCTTTTTGAGAAGATGCGTATGATATACGATGAGATAATGGAATCAAGAAATCCATTATTGTTTTGCATACCGTCTTCAGATGACAAATTTAATGTTTTTCTTAAAAGATATGGAGAAGTTGAAATATCAAAATCTACAACGAAATTACTTGATACAACAGACATAGATAGGATAAGATATTTTGATCATTATATATGGCCATTTATTGAATCAGTAATAGTTGAGTTTACAGAGGAGCATCATGAACGATTTGAGACGGAGGTACTTTACAGAAACAAATCAAGCTAATTGGATGAGTGAAGATACAATAGCTCACTGGGCAGCTTGGTATTGTGTAAATGTTAAAGATGATAATGAAGTAAGGGAATTAATTACTACACAGTTTGCCTGTTGGAAATACTTAAAAGAGAGAAAAACAAATGTTCAGGTTAGTAAAAGGATGGAACAAAGGGCGGCTGAGTTTGATGCATTTTTGGAAAAAGCTAAAAGAGAAGCAAGCGAGGAGGCGATTAATGCGTACCTCTCTCAAGCAAAGTATAATAAAAGATAGACTATGGTTAACACCAAAGAAAATCTCTCAATGGGCCTTCCAGCGTTGTGTAGATGGAGAAGATACTCCAGAGATGAGGGATTTAATAACTGACCCTCATTGGGCATATTTGTACTGTAAGAATGTTGCAAATAGACCTGAAGTTGCCATTAGGATTACTGACCCAGTGTGGGCAGGACCATACTTGAAGATACTTGAGCAACTCCCTGACCGTCTTCTTAAATCAAATGAGTGGAGAGAAGTTTACGCAGTTTTACTTTTATATGCTAGATGGTCTCCGCGTTATATGACTGATAGCTCTGATTCCGGTACAAAGTATTATTATGGAGGTTACTACAACTCATGTTCTTAAGTCCAACCTGGATTGATCCAGACGAAACATTTCGACATATATATAGTGAGTGTAGGGCGGGTCGAGTAGATGAAGAGCTAATATTAAATTTCTGCTCAAGCATGGAAAAACTGTACCCTGACACTCATAGATATCAATACCTATCATGTTACATAGAGAGTCCTAAGATAGCATGTGAGTATTGTACAGAAGTCAGAGATCTACCTTTTGTTAGAATGAAGATGAATAAAGACCCACGGTGGTGGAGAGTATATGATTACTTGAAACGGAGAAAGAGGAGGTCAGAAGTTGTGGATAGAGAAACATGAAATATCAGTATGGGCAATGTATAACTGCCTTATGAATGGGGCAGATGAAAAGGAGATGTTAGAATTAATGGTCCCTAGAGATAGAAAGAATTATGAGAAGATTAAAGGCAAAGGTTTAAAAGTGTGCTTTGATTTTAGGGGTACTCCACATTATTGTACTGAGTGCTTCTATAATAAAGTAAAGGGAGAATATCAATGTGTGATGAGCGATCAACGTCCACCAAGGAGACCGTAAAGAAAAGAGCAGCGATTTTGAATATAGCTGCTGGAAGGTTCCCGCCTTTGAATCTGGAAGAATTTGATCCATATCACCTTATTAATGTAGATTTAATGTACTCTCATGGCGTTGATAGTATGAAGATTATTGAGGAGGAGTTTTCGAGTTGGTCAATTACTGAGGGAAGAAGTGACGTAATCCCTTGTAAAATTAATATATGGAAATTTCTTGAAAGTTTCTCACAACGATTTGATCATATCTCAATTTATCGGTTTCTTGAGCATGTACCAAGAGCTAAAATGGATTATTTCATTTACCTTCTCTCGGGTGTTCTTAAGATTGGTGGTTATATTGATTGTATCGTCCCCAATTATGAGCGTCTCGCAGGTATGATCTTAAATGAACCCATGGTTAGTAAGGAGGACTGGGAAGCTCACGATATATTAGTAACCACTGAGTTATTGAATGAACCACCAGATTCTCACGCTAGTATCTGGACACCCGATAGAGCTAAATATTATTTTGAGAAAGAGAAAAGATTTAAGGTTGAAGGTATAGAGCCCATGTTCCGGTTTGATGGGCGGGAGGTATACATGAGATTTTTTGCTAGGAGGGTTGACTAATATCTAATAAAAGAAGGAGGATCAAATGCGAGTTAGAGTCAATGATTTGCTACCTAACCCTTTTAGAAATTTTGATGATTATCCCATAGATAGGGAAAAGGTGGAACAGTTGAAAGAGAATTTTATTGATGATAAATTCTGGGATAACTATATAATTGCTAGACCCAGCAAAGTAGAAGATGGAAAATACGAAATCTGTTTTGGACACCATAGATTACAAGCTCTTAGAGAGCTGGATGGAGATAGTGAAGTAGAAATTACGGTTGAAGAGATAAATGACAATCTTATGGTGGAGAGAATGATTAGAGAAAATATGGCAGGTTGGCAACAGAATATCAAAGTAGTTATCGAGTCTATAAAAATTGCTTACTACCATCTAAAGGGAGTTATAAAGCAGTGGTCAGATAAGCACGATCCAAATTTTGAGAAATTCTATAAAATGTTACCAGAAGGAAGACAAGAACATACTTTCACTCTTATGCAAAATAGTGGAGCACCGACTGCCGATTTTCTTCACAGATTTACTGGTACCTCAATGCCTAAAAGAATAGTTCAGAGTCTCATAAAAGGGATTAGGCGGGAAGAGGAAGGTTTTGATATAAAGACTCTGTCTAGACTTCCAACAATGAGTCATATTGAGTATTTTATAAATGCAGTAGACTCTCTTAATGTTCCTTCTGGAGTTTTAGAAGACCTGATTAGTTATTTAATTAGGGAAAAAGTTCCAACGATGGAGTATAGTTCCTTTCGTGATATAATTCTTCTACAATATGTAGAGACTATTAGAGATAAAGAATCTACAGATCATGATATATCACAAACTCAAGATATGACACAGGTTGTAGAAGATGAACAAGCGATTGTTGAGCAGGATGAAGATACTGAAGAGGAAGATAAGAGTGAGGGTGAAGAGGTAAGTGAAGAAGTAATTGAAACTTCTGAGGAGCAGGTAACTGAACAAGAAGCAGAGGCTGAGAGAAGAGAAGAGGAAGTGGTTGAGATTTTTCTATGTCCAGTTTGTAATACATCACGAGTTGCACAAGAAAATATTATATGTGGCGGTTGTGCTTGTATAAACTGTAAGAGAAATCCAAAAGGAGCAGATTCTCCATATTGTGCGAGTTGTATATGTATAGATTGTAAATCACAACCAATAGTGGATTTTAGAGAAAAACTTTGTACTTCATGTTCTCGCCGTCAACATACTCACAAAATAATTGATAAAGATTTAGAGTCTATAACTAATGCTATAGATAAGTGTAAAACCAGAATAGGGAGACATCGAGATATTATAGAGAAACTTCCTTCTGGTTCACTAATGTATTTTACTCACCGTCTAACTTTGTTACATACATCAAACCGTCAACTTTATAGTGAAATAAGTGAACTTATGGAAAATGTAGGTCTGGTGAGAGAAGAGGGGAGGTGAGATCCTAAAAGAAATTGAAATTTACTAGGTTTTGTTTTTCTGATTTTTTAGAAATCATTGAGAAGGAGAGAAAATATGAACCCTTTTGAAGATCCATTGCAAACTGTAGTAGATAGCTATGTCAGGAACTGGTTAGAAAGTAGTAATCACGATCTAACTATAGTTCCACCTCCAACTTTTCCAGTGCAGGTTGGTGAAGCACTATGGCAAAATGGCGTTGAGAGGGGTCTTCCGTCTTTCTTTAACCGGCAAGACCAGAAAGACTATTTTCTTCGTCAGGTTGAGTATTGTTGTAGTGTTACCCTCCGTAAACTTAGAATGGAAGGTTACGCAATTGATAGAGGAGAGGGTTATAGAACGGTTGGTATCCGACATAGTCGAGCGGCGGACCCATCTAAACTGGAGGATATCCAGAATAAAATGAGGGATAGACAGAAGAAATATGAATATAGAATATTTAGGGAGAATGAAGCTATATTTGGTAGCAACGGAGCTATCAGAATGAAAATAATAAAAGATGTTGAGTTTGTGAAGCAATTGAGGCCCCAAGATATGCAATCTTATGTTAATAATTTGATAACTACCCTACGGACTGAAAATTTACTAACATAGAAAATAAAGAGGAGGTAAAAGATGTGCCTCCTCTCTACCCTCTAGATACTTTGGTTAAATATTTGTTCTAGTTGTAGTATTACAACAATAACTATTACTATAGGAGGTAAAATTTGGCATTTTTAGATCGTGCGTTGGACATGGGATTAACTGTCCATAGTACAGGCGTGTATCAGTATTCAGATAGGTATAGTGAAGTAATGTATCAGCAGTTGAAAACAAATACTGAGGTTCAAGTACCCCTGCTCGCAATTTTCACACGTCCGCCTACTCGTGAGAATCAAGAAGCAGGGCAATGGGACTATGCCGGTTATGTTTCTGACGGATATCAATTCGTTGGTAATGAGATTGTTCTTTCGTCAATTAGAGAATCAGTTTCTGAAGTTGGATCTCCAATATTTACAGAGCATGTATTTATGAATTATCAGTATACGATGATGCTCGGGGAGATTCTAATACAAAATGTTACAAATTATCCCCAGGTGGGAGACATCTACCCTAACCTTATTGTTGCAAATAGTTATAATGGATCAAGAGCAGTTGAAGTTGCCTTTGGGATCTGCATCAATGAATCTGAAAACAATCCTCGTATAGGATTTGGTTTCCGACAAAAATTTGGTCAGATGAGGCAGGTTCACTATGAGCATTCAAGATCAAGGATGTCTACTGCTGTCGGGTCTTATATCGACGTATTCTCTCAGAATATCATTCACCTTATTGAGGCAAATTTCAATAGGAGAGTTTCTGAAGAGGATATGCTTACAGTCTTAGATGCAATTGAGAGTTCTGTTGGCAAGAGACGTAGAAATACTCTTTCAATGTATCTAGAGGAGATTGGTGCGAACAATGTTACTTCATGGAATCTTTTCCACTCTATTTGTAGATTCAGTTCAATTGAGAAAAACCTCAATGCAAGAATATTAATGGAAGATGTAGCGGAGAGTGTTCTAACCGTACCGGCACAAATGATGAATGCTGTTGCTACATTACAAGCGGCAAGGCAAGCTGCTTAGTTACAAATCCAAAAAAAATGGGCCTGGTGAAAGTCAGGTCTATTTTTTTGTCTTAATATTAGGAACAAATTTAAAAATCATATTGGAGTTTAAACATGCCAGATGAACCGGCGAAAAGACCATTTGTTCCATCTAGAAGTTACGATATTGAGATGATAATAAGAGATAAAGATTACTCGAATGATTTGAGTCGTGTGCGTATTGTCAACTCCTTGGATAATCCCTTTACCCAATTTATTTTAGATTTATTTGTTGATCCTCGAGACATTGTTCTAGATCATATCTATGGGCAAGATCCAATCAAATTGAAGATAAGATATATTGGTCAGACACAACCTGAAGTTCCAAAAGAACAGATACAGTATAATCTTATACATTTTAAATCTGGTTTCCCGCTACCTTTACAAAAATCAGCATCTCAGACAGATCAACCAGATAGAACTGCGATTAGTATAGTATGTATTCCTGAGAAGGAAATGTTTTCATTATCAACCCTTGTAAATAAAATATACTATGGAAAAACTTTGCAAGAAATATTAACAGATTTAGCTAATGATGCATACGCAGAACTCGAAATTGATACCGATGATTTAAATACAGAGATACTTGATCAGGTTGTCATTCCACCAATATCTCTGAATAGAGCCATTGGATATCTAGATAGTATATTTGGTTTTTATAAAGGTACAATGGGATGGACTATTTCAGAAAATAAAATAAAGATGTATAATCTAACCAAGAGGATGAATAAAGCCGATACGTTCATAATATACCAACTTGTTTCTGGGGATGATAATTCAGAGGTAATAGAAAAGTGTAATGATGGAAAGAGATTTTATACTTATGAGTTGATAAGAAGCGATTATAGTGCCAATACTAGATTTACTAATGAAGGAAAAACGATAAATCATATTGTGAAACCTAGAGATACTCTATATGGAAATGTTAATTTAGATCTGGAGAATGTATGCAAAACTTATGGTTTACTTTCAAAGAGAGATGCTACAATATTTTTCAATCCGGTATTAAATAGGACTAAATATCACGTTGACCATACTGGTTATGATACTAATGATACTTTTGCTATTTCTAGAGTTTCTGCACCAGTAAAGAATATGGCAACTATAAGGTTTAATATTGAAAGAAATCTTCGTATTCTAAATCTATCTAATGTTGGTCACCCAGTACAGTTAAGTGTCAATATTATGGAAAATAAAGATTTAAGTGGAAAGTACATTCTTAGGTCTACTGATTTACATTTTAATAGAGCAGGTGAGTGGCAGGCGGTTGCAACTGTCAGATTAATGAGAACTCATCAGAGTCTATAAAACCAAAAAGAATGGTGTTAGGAGGCCTACAGCCTCCACACCGAAATGAAAAAATACAACTTTTCGGTTAGGTTATTTGTTGTAAAACACACAAAGACATCGGAAAGTACTTTACCACCTCCTTTTCGTAAACCATGTCTGAGTCTGTGTCGTCAGGCGATTTCGCGCCTCCATTACCTATACTGCTGAGTTCTCCTTTCAAGCTACTCAACATTTCCACTTCCTCCTTTTTCGGATGTGGTTAACACTAGCGACCTCGTACCGTTGGCCACACAAAATGCAGTATAGTCCCTCAAGGGGAAGGGTGTGCTTCTCCAGACTCGGCGGTATCATTATGATACCTTTCTCACAAACAGGGCATGGTGTTGATTCCTCGTAAACAAAGTTTTCAAGTACCAACACTGGATTATGTGCGTTCTTTCCGCATTTGGTAATGTCATCTTTTTCAAGGGCAGGCCCCAGTTTGCATGCCAAGTTACTCAATGTTTCTACCTCTCTGTTGAAGTTTTTTCAACCCCCTTTCGGTAACATCATCTAAAGAAAAAAATGGTACGACCCTCAATTTTTTCTACCTTACCACCTCCTTTTATTGCCTCATTTGGGAGAGGGCAAAAGATCCCAACGAGGAACCTAAGATTAGTAAAACCAACATACTGACTGAAAAACATAAAAACCCTCTACTAGTAATTAATATATATAGAAAGTTTTTGCATTCCAAATTTTGAGAACAAATAATAAAGGTAGAGTACGACCATGTTAAGGAGTAAGGATGATAAGTGCAGAGAGACTTGAAGACCATGCTCAGAAATACGTAGTTGAATATTTGAAGTGTAAAAGAGACTTCATCTATTTCTGTAGGAAGTACGTAAAAATTGAACTACCTGGTGGAGATGTTCCGTTAATTCCCTACGGTGCTCAAGAAAAATTAGTAATGGAGATAATTCGAAATCACTTTGTTTTTGTATTGAAATCTAGACAAATAGGCATCTCAACAATAATTCAAGCACTAGTTTGTTGGTTAGTAACATTTTATAAGAACGTAGTAATTGGGGTAATTTCAAAGGACGCACCAGAGGCAACCGATTTTGCTCGTCACATTATGAGTATGATTGATAAGTTGCCTAGTTGGATGGCACCAAGATTTACTAAAAGAACAGAGAGGACGTTTATACTAAGCAATGGTTGCAAATGCTACGCATCGCCAGTTGCCCCGAACGCTCCTGAAAAAACTTTACGTGGTAAATCCGTCACTTTTCTTGTCATTGATGAGGCGGCCTTCATTAAATTTATCGACGAAGCGTGGACTGGAATGGTTCCTGCTTTATCTACGAATCAGAAAAATGCGAGGGAAAAGAAAGTCCCATTTGGAACAGTAATACTTTCTACTCCAAATAAAACTCAAGGAGTTGGAAAATGGTTTTATGAAAGATATCAAAAAGCAGTTAGCAGGGACGATATTTTCAAACCAGTAAAGATTCATTGGGGAGATATACCTCAATTAGCTAATGATCCAAGTTGGTATAAAACTCAGTGTGAACTTTGGGGCAATGATTTAAGAAAAATACAACAGGAGCTGGAGCTTAAGTTCATTGCGTCGACAGGTTCCTTCTTTGATGCTGAAACGATTGAGTTGCTACAAGATATAAATGCTGATCCTGTTGGAACTATGAAACTATACAATGGCGAGATTTGGAAATTCTCAGACCCTATCCCGGGTAGATATTATATTCTTGGTGTAGATACTGCTCCTGAGTTTGGAGATAATAAATCTGCTATTGAAGTTTTTGATTATGAAACTTTAGAGCAGGTTTGGGAATATCAAGGGAAGTGTTCAGTAACTGATTTCACAGAAGTTGTGAAAATGGCAGGCATTCAGTACCCCGGTTGCATGGTTATTGAAAATAATTCTTATGGTAATCAGGTTGCTGAAGCAATTAATAATACTGAACTATCTATAATGATGTATAAAGAAAAGAAAGGAAAAGATCAGATAGTTCCGGGTTTAAACACAAACTCTAGAACAAGACCTCTAATGATTGATGCTCTATATTCTTATGTAAGTGAATTTCCAGAGTGTATTAGATCAAAGAGGTTGATTCTTGAATTAATTGGTTTAATAAGCAAACCAAGTGGTCGAGTGGAGGCCGATACTGGTTGTAATGATGACTTGTCTCTTGCAGCAGCGTGCGCATATTATGTTCGTAAATATGATCCACCAATAATGATTGATATGCCACAGTTCAGAGAAGATTCATTAACAAGTATTATGGACCTTAACTTTCAAGATAATATTACTCCATTTAGGAATCAAGCTATCATAGATGATGTGAGAAAAAGGTTAGATGACGGAGAGGTTGATGATCCTTTTGTTGATATAGTTGGTACATATTTCGGCTAGGAGAGTAAAATATGAGTGATGTTATTCAACAAGAGTTCTTTGCACTTCCTGTAGCACCCAGAATGGTTGCGAAAATAGATGGTATTCCATTATATGGATCAAAATCTCTAAATTTTATGTTCTTATTATCTTTAGGAAAAGTTCAAAAGACAAAAGCAGTTAAAGAAGAACTAAAAGAATTAGTTGATAAACAGATAATCGTTCCTTGTTGGTTACAAAGGGGAGTTTTAAAAGTCAGAAAATTTATAATTAATGAGAAGGGAGCGATAAGACATATAGCAGGATTTTATGATCCACGGTCGAAGCGGGTCTATATTCTAATTGATAATCAGATAAACAAGTGGGGGTTTGCATCAAATAAAGTTCTCTCTGATCTGACAATGCATGAATGTATTCATATGTTTGCTGATAGAAAACCAACTAAATTTTTCTCTATATTCAATGATGATTTAAAGAAGTTTTATTATGAGTATTTTAATATTGTATTTGATCTTGGGAATAAACCAGTAAAAGAGATGGACAATATTGTAAGATTTATATTTATGGGTATCGAAAGGAAAGTTGCTTCTGGAGGGGGAATAACTAATTCTCTCTTGAAACGTTATCATACTTATCTAAATGAAAATCTTAGAAAGTATTCGAATTTGAAGGGTAAAGAATTCGAGAAAAGATTAAATGATTATATTGCTGTATTGAAATATTACTCAAAGGATATAACTATCTTCCTAAATATAAGGGATAAATATACTCATATTTTGGGTCCTCTTCAAGAAGCCTACAGGAAAACATTTGGAAGTACAACTGATACTATTCCAATTCAGGAATTGTTTTTGTGTTCTGAGGTTATAGCAGTATCAACTGAAATAAAGATAAGATCAAGTATTTATAAAGCATTTAAATAAGGAGATCTAAATGCCCGATGAGGAAATGAAATCTGGCGAGGAGTTAGCAAAAACTGCCGAAGAAGAATATGAAGAAAGGTTAAAGAACATCGGCGGAGTCAATGCCGCTGCTGCAAAAATGCAAGCGAGCATTGAGGAAAGAATTGACGAGATAAAAGGTATAGGTACTCAAGAAGGTATTGAGCAAGTTTCGAAAGCAACTAGTTCAGTACTTAGGAGCCTTAGTGCAGTTATTAGAGAAATTGCCGTAGGCACAAAGAGGATTACTATAGGAACTGCTCTAGCAACAAAAGAAGCTATTGGTCAATATGGAAAAGCGATAAGTGAAGATATAAGTTTCAATAAGCAAAACATTGTAGCAATGTCCCTTGCCAGAGCAACTCCATTATTTGGATATTTTGCATCCAAGTTTATGGAAACTGATGTATTTAAATCTGCTGCAGAAAAAATTAAATCTACCCTTAGTAATGCTATTTCTGCAGTTGGTGGAAAATTTAGAAATCTATTTACTGCAGGTTGGGAAAAAGTAAGAGGTTTGTTTGGTAAGGCTAAAAGAGCGGAAACTGAGGAAATTCCAAAACTCCAAGCGGGTGGTGTAATCGGTAAGGGGGGGTTAGCGGAAGTTCATAAAGCTGAAGTCATAATGCCAATTGAAAAATTGCTGCAAAAACTTGATGAACTAAAGAAACCTACTGAAGAAGCCGCTGAAGTTGCCGTTAAACCTATGAGGATGTTCAGTGCTCTAATATCTGGAATGTCAAGACGGCAACATATGATTGAGCAATATACCCTTCGACGAATCCCTGCTGAGAGAAGAAGTTTAATAAGATCTTTTATGGGTGCATATAGAGAGACTTTTGAAGAGCATACACTACCTCATCAAGAACAGATGGTTAGACTTACAAGGCGATTAGTTTTTAGCCTTATTGGACTTGGCAATAGGTTTAGAATTGCTTTCTCAACTATGCTTTATGAGCATCCGCTTCTAAGAAACCTTTTCTGGAGTATAGGTGAATTCTCAAAGGCCCTTACCGCACCTTTTAGATTTCTTATTAAGGCAAGAGGAGGGTATGAAGCTGATCTTCCAACTTCGAGAAATCCATTCGAAAATTTGGTACAGACTTCTGGTCTCATCTATACTGGAATGATGTATCAATTTGATAAGATAGTTGGTCATGCTCGGGCACAAAGTGAATATCTAAGAGATATTTCTGGTGCTTTTACTGGTAAGGGTTATGAACAAGTTCAAGAGGTAGAGAGACAACGCTGGTCCATTTTAAGAAAATCTTTGAGAGCAGTTTCTTGGCCAATTGAATGGTTAACAAAGAAAGCAAGAGGAGAAGAAGAAGCTTTATTTTGGACAAAACCAAGGACATTTAAGAGTCTTATGGTTGATGCTTGGAGGACAGTTTTTCCTGAAGAAGAAAAGAAAGCAGTTCTACCAACTGGAACTATGCAGAAATTAGATTTTGTCCTACAAGCAATAATAGATAGGATTAAACCACAAGAAGATAGAGAAATATCAATTCTGAAGCAATTAGAATATCAAACTGATGCTATAGAGGACCAACGACCTTGGTGGAAAAAATTACTCTCAAAGACTGAAGATATAAAAGATGCGACTCAACGAACTGCTCGAAGAATTAGAAGTATGGCTAGAAGTGCACTAAGATGGATTGTAATGGCTATTGGTTTTGTTAAGAACCTTATTGGCGGTATAGGAGGTATGGCGGCGAGATTCCTTTCGGGTACTGTACTGCCTGTAATAACAAGGACTCTACCTGCTTTGTTAAGACCACTACTTAGTCCAGCTGTCTTGGGACCTATACTCGCTGGTGCTGGTGGTTTTGCTATTGGTAGTTTAATAAATAAGTACATAGTTGATCCGTGGATGGAGAAGAGATCAAGGGAACTACAAGCTAAAGTTGCAAAGAATTGGGAGACTGTTGAAGCAGGAATGAGAGCAAGGCGGGAAGCTGCTGCTGGTCGTGGAAGGGAAAGAGTTGAAGCAGTACATGCTGCTAGAATTGCTACAACGGTTGGTGGAAGAGCTGAAGAATTAAGAGAGAGATATTATGTTGGTGGCATGGGCGGTAGTGAGACTTATTTGGCCATACAGGCTGCTCAACAGAAATATATGGAAGAACATATTGGCGAGTATATACCATATGGTTTTGATCAAGTTCAAATGGCCAGAATTGAGTTTGCTAAAGTAGCTGGGAAGAAAATGCCATTTGCTGACCCAGAAAAATATGGTGTTGAAAGAGAAAAGAGATTTTTAACTTTTCTTAAATCTCAATATAAACCCGTTGGACTCGAAGCTCTTGCTAGGACTGTTAAGAGTAGAGACCTTCTAGATAAAGCTGCCATAGCTGGTGGAGTTGCTATGGAGAAAGCTAGGGGAGTTGTTACTGATAGAATGGCCCTTGCTCGTGGCGCAGCTATGGACTTTATTATGCAGACTGAACCAATAGTTGAGGCGGGCAAGAAATCAGTTGAGGAGATGGCTAAGAGAGGTCAAGAGCAAACAGTTGCGGTGGTTTCTGAATTAACCAACACGATACAAAACAATACCCAAAATGTTGTCTCACAAATGGGTGGTCAACAGCAGACAGGTGATTTTGATCCACAACTAGATAGAACTCTTATGGGTGCTATCTAAATAGAGTGTTGTGGCTATAGGAGGATTTAGATGGCAGAGAGAGATCTGATAACCCTAGATCCAATTTGGGGTTTACCGCCAAGGACTTTTGTTAGTAATAATATGATTATTAATACAATGCCTATCGCAAATATAACTCCAGCTGTTCCGCAATTCTCTTTGGGTTTAGGACTATATACAACTAGAAAAGCATGGACAGAGTACAATAAACTTTTGAATTATCATGGTTTCAAACTTCAAAGTGATAATATTAAAGTAGCATTTCTTGCTGAGAATTTCCCAACAGACAATTTTCAAAATGAGTATGGAGAGAGTTTCATAAATAAAATTACTGATATTGCTAGTCAGGGTGCAGGCGAAATCGCTCAAGTAATGGGTCAGCGAACAGCTCTTGGTGGAATTGGTGCTTCTGGAAGATTACTTAGTGCCGTTGGCGAGAAATTAGGTGGTGGAGCAGGTACACTTTTACAGCAACTTGGTGGAGGTGTTGCTAAGGGTGCTACAGAAACTAGAAGAGCACTATCAGAACTCAGAGGTCAAAGGGGTCTTGGTGCTGGCGCAGCAAGAACTATAGATATCATTAATAAAATGCTAGCTGGTGCTAGAGTTGATTTTCCACAAGTGTGGAAAAACAGCGGTTTCACACCTTCATATCAATTAACAATAAGACTCTACAATCCTAAACCTGGAAATAAAACCTCTACTCAAAAATATATTATCGGTCCAATGGTTGCTCTTCTACTTTTGGCAACCCCACAAACTTCGGACGGAGATACTTATAATTGGCCTTTCTTACAACACATTGAATGTCCAGGTATCTTTAATTTAACCCCCTCCTTTATTGGAAGTGTCGCAGTTATTAAGGGCGGAGATCAGCAGTCAATTTCATATAACCAGCGAATGGGAATTATGGATATTAGGTTGGATATTGGAAGTTTATACAATAGTATGGTTGCTGGTCGAGTAAACCTCTCAAATAAAAGTCGCCCCACATTGAAAAATTATGCAGAGGTTCTAGCATTGGAAGGGCCTCATGAAGACGTCTATGTAGATCCAGAGGGATATACTCCTAGTCCACCCGTAACAAGACCTATTACTCAACAACAAGCTCCTACTCGATCTGATCCTACTACTCAAGTCTCACCAAGGGTACAACAGGCAGCAAGAAATACTTATGATGATTTAGTTTCTAGGGCGAGAAGATTTCTGGGGTTCTAGCAGACAGAATTTCTTAGAACCATTGTGATATAATAGGCAAGATATAAGTTGATAACAAATTTGGTTTGGGTAGTGAATCTGTCATATCTATCTACATAATCCAAATCAACAGCCACCTTCATTAAAGTATCACCAACTACCTGCTTGAAACTTACACGATTCCCAAGTCTTTTAATGGCCATCAATTTCTTTACGTAATCATAATAATCCTTACCACAGATTTGTTTTACACTCGTCACATTTTTTAGAAAGAGATGTAATATCATCTTAATATCATCTGAATATTTCAAATCAGCTATAGTATTCGCAATTTGCTGGGCAAGCACAGCACTTATCTTCGTTAATTTCTTAGCTTCGTCAATTGCTTTTTTATCTACTTCTTTGTAGACTGTTATTTTCTTAACAATTTGATCAATTACCCGACTAGCTTTTTCCACTTTCTGCAATTCAGCAGGATCTTCCATACCTTCTTCAGGTTCATAAGGTTTCTTTATTGCAACCCCTTCTTTTGCAGCACGATAATATAACTCAGCAAAACTCTTTATACTTTGCGAAATTCTGTGACGATAGACTAATATAAAATCAGCTATTTTATCTGGATCTGCTGCTTGAATAGATGGAGTGTGTCTCTTAACCATCTCTCTAGATAAAAACATTATAGCATTTGGAATTGTCTTTTCACGAGCAAATAGGTGAGTTTTTGTTAGATGTTCAAGGGCATATTTAAAGACCTCAGGATTACAATATGGAATTTGCTTATGCATTAAATTTGAATAGTATCTTATACCCATATAATTTATTGTTGCTTGATATAAAACCCTATCCCTCTTTCTCAAGGCAACAAACATAGTAAAGATGAGTAAATTAGTTTGGAGTTCTCTAACCAGTAAACCAGCCTTTGGACCTATTTCCTTATAGAACCTATTACGAAATTCCTTTATGTCTTTTTCCTTCAATCCAACCATGTTGAGTATTTCATAGAAATGTTTTTTCACCGGGGGGTAGTAACATGGTTCTACCAACTTACTCAACTCTTCTCCGGCAGTACGAAGCATATATCTCCTCAGTCTGGAGATATCAATTTTTGATTGCTTATATAGTTCTTCCATATTCTCCTAACCGTATATAGCTATTGAAATATCATCTTCAGTAAAGAAAATATATTCTGGACCATACTCAAGTAATTCTTGTTGTGTAAAATCTTTATAAGGATCAAACTCAAAAAAGATATTTGATTCTGGTTTAAGTAAATGAACGTGATCTACTCCCTCAACTTCTTGCACCACATCTATAATCTCAGACCTATAAATTGTTGCATTAACTCCAAATCTTTCACTAAACTCTTCAAGCAACGCATCTTTGATGTCGTTCGATAATTTCACTGCTGAATCTGGGTAAAGTGGATCTCTGTGTACCTCCATCTCGATTTGTAAAGGAATTTCATATATTGGAGCAACCCAACCACCACGTCCTGTATAAATATACTTTAAACCTTTATTTGTCACATATACTATATCGTCTGTAACAGGTTCAATAAAGATCCATGTGACAGCAGTAGCATCTGTACATTCAGCTATATTATTTTGCTGACCTTCCCATGCTCCACCTTCTAAACCACTAACAATATACCTATCTCCACGTGACGGCGCAACGGGCACATCCTTCAATCCAATATCAATAACTGGAGACTTGGATACTGTATTTCGTTGCATACCACTCATTACTCCAGTTGTATGTGCAAATTTAACATTTGTGAAGTCCGTCAACATTCTGTAATTTTCAAATTCCATTGTAGCTAACATATTCTGTAAAACTACTAATTCAAAATTTCCTTGATCAATTGAGTCATAGTATTCTGCTTGAATAACTGGAACATCATAGATTACAATTTGAGTTGGTGAAGTAGCATCATTTGCTGTTAGGTTCGAGATCATAAAATCGTCTAATGATTGTCTAAAAACAAACTCATTTTCATATCTTGCAAATGTCTCAGTTACTGTACTAAGAGTAAATTGTAGAGTTAAAGTATCTTCTGGAAGATCAGTATATGGATCAACAATAAGTTCATAGTATTGATTAAGAGAATCATTTACCATCGCATAAGTTGCATCATTCTGAATAATCTTCATTTCGCAGGATGTTGTAGCATAATCAAGTTCAGTTGTTGAGTATAGAAGTCTAAAGATTGCTTGGCTACCAGACCTTTGGACAGATAATGTTGTTGCAATTAAATTATAATCTACACCATAACCAGTTACTAGTAATGGGTTCTGTGTTATCTGATACATAATATAATGATAATACGCGGTTTTATTATAGATATTATCAGTAGTTATATCGAATAGGGTATAATAGTCTACTCCATCAATATTTACAACAGAACCCCTCTCTAAATAATATGTAGTTATGGGAGCAGTTGAGTCAATAGTTATCCAGGCATTTCTCATTGGAACAAGTTGCTCAAGAACAGTTTGAGGAGAATCTTCTGTCTCACCATTTTCTGTCCCATATAGGAGAGTAGTAAATAGCATTATTTCGTTAACTTTAATATCAGACCTCTTTAATATTGCTAAGGAATTGGGCGCGATTGGAGAAACTGCATCTTCATCAGTGCTTGTGAGAACAACATCAGTATTGGTGTAGTCATTATATGTTACAAGTCTCCCAAGAGCTGTTAGGTTAGCAATAGCATTGCTTCTAATTTCTTCTGTATCTTCTTCATCTTCCCCATTTATAGCTGGAGAAGGATTTGTAACTGTATAATTGACTATTTGTTGTACACCTGAATCGGTTATATTATAAATCCTTTGACCAGATTTTATTGATCCGGCTATGACATTTCCATCTGCACCTTCAGTTTCTCGTACAGTAACTCTAATAGTAGATCCCGGTTCTGGCTGTACTCCCATTAAACCATTTCCGAAATATAACCTTCTACCAAACCCAGTCCTTCTAGAAACGTACCCCTTATCTATTGATGACATTAAATATATACTTTCAAACTCAGTCCATAAATCAAACCCGGAACTGCCTGGTTCTCTTACCTCTACAACCTGCCCAGCAACTTTTCCTTCAACAGGTACGTCAATTGTCGAGAATTGGTAGGTTTTCAAATCTTCATCAACTTGAAACTCTTGAACTACATCCTTGTACTGTCTAAGAGGAAGTACAAAACTAAAGTTAAAATTTGCAGTTGTATCAACATCAACTGGAAGATTATAGATATCAGTTCCTTCTGTTACTTTTACACCGGCAAACTGATTATTTAATACAGTAATATCTGTTCTATAATATGTAAGAAATTCTGTTTGCTGCGCTTTAAATACAAAACCTTCTGGAATTGTGAATGTAGTATTAGCATCTGGAAAACCAAAGGGTATTGTAATTAAAACATTAGCGGTTGCATATTGAGCTTCTTTCGTATTATAACCAAGAAATGCTGAAAGATTGAAGATGGATTCATCTAGCTGAGCGGTAGTTAAGAAGAACTCTTTATATGCGGAGATCTGGTAAAACATTATATTACCAGTTAATGTGGACATTATATTTATGATGAAAGAAAGGAATGAGGATTTGGTCAGATCAACATTTTCTAACTCAAGGTATGTCTTTAAGTGGTTTGCAATTTGATTTCTTGTGTTATCTCTCGAAAGGTATACCTGACTAGAAACTGAACTTTGTGCTGAACCAATAGAAGAAACCGTATTATTAGCCATATTTAATTTATCCCCTTAGCAGTCTCCTGGATTCTCTCCATCTCCAACAAAATAGAATCCACTATTTTCATCAAAAAGACTTTTTAACCTTTCTCTAAGTGATTCATTTTTTGTAAGCATCTTTGTCAAAAAAGCTGCATCAGAAATTTCGTAAATTTTTTTCGTATACTCAAAGAATGCAAAGGTTCGAGAAACTTGTTGGTCAGCATTCGCAGTTGTTTCGCTTTCTCTAACTTCGATTTTCAGTTTCCAATATCTTCTGTCTGTATTAGCTGATATTTCAGCATTTGTGACTATAAAAAGAGGGTAGATGTCGTTAGTCGGCCTTAGGAATTCCTGCTCAAATTTAACCAAATCACCAGGATACGGTTGAATATTATAAGTGCTTGGAATTGTAATAAATGTTTCCCCTTCCTTTATATAACCTATATCTTCACCAGAAAATGCTGTCGAAACTTCATCTATCCAGTATATTGGAAGGAGAAGATATTTGTCCCACCTCATTCCAGTTAAATCACCAATTCTCTCATAAGAACCACCGAAGACATATTCATCTTCCCAAATTGTAGTTTCTTTATTTATATTATAATAAGTTATAAGGAATCTGGGGGCATGCTTACTATAGACATCATATACAAGTTTCTGGTACTCATGAATATAGTCATATATTCTTTGATAATTTTGTAGATAGTCTGTCATTATGCCCTCGGCATCCCGACTTTTGGTCGTCTGAGAAACGCCATCTTTTTCATTGCTACCATCTTCATCTGATTAGTTCTTACTTTATCAGTGAAGAGATCAATATCTCCTTTGAATAGAAATATCTTCCTGCCCATTTCTTTAGTTAAATGGTCAGCGTAAATTACTTGGATATCAGATTTGATAAATTCACCCTTCTTCAGAAGTTTTATTGTGTAATCTAGTTCTCCAGTGTCTGCCACATTAACTGGAAGGTCTTCAATCAGTTCATAATTCTTTCCCAATTCTGCACCAATCCCATCCATAAAAGGTTTCATTTTAGACATTTCGGCCATTGATATAGTCATGAAAGTGAGAGCACCATCATACTCCTCGCCTGGTGCTGTCATCCTTCCAACTATGACACCATAAGTAAAATATTGACTGGCAGGAATTGCAGGAAGAGAAAACATTTGAGTATTACCTTTATGCTTCTTTCTAAACAATCCCTTATAATTTTTATAGACTGCGTAATATAGTCTCATTATTCAATCCCAGTAATGTTAAAGTAAAGAGATTCGTCAACCTCAAATGAAACACCACCTCTTTCGCCTTCATAATCAACAACTATGCTAACTGTAAAACCTTTTCTATTTGTAAGATATTCAATGTCGAGGCTAACGATTTCAGCACGATCATCATACCTTTTTAATTTATAAAGAATTTCATCTTGAATTGCATCTTTTGTATCATCATCTTGAGGGTCAAATACATATTTATATAAATCACTACCAAACTCAGGGTCATATGTATATGTCCTAGTTGGAGTGAGTAATATATTATTCCAAGAAGTTAAGATAGTCTGTAAATTTTCAACTCTATAGAAGTCACCATATGGAGCTATCTTAGCTGTGAAATCTGCAATCTTCCCACTTGAACCAATTACAGACTTTCTAAACTTCTCCATTAATGTGGACATTTAATTTCCTTCTACCTCAATTTTTTGGATTCTTCTCGTACTAACTTCCTCTTTTCATCCTCCAAGTCAGTCTTCCACTTGAGGTAATCAAAAAATCTTTTTAGGGGCATGGCAGCGATTTCGGAGTATGACATGCCGCTCATTTCTATGCAGGCAAAAATATTATCAGCTAAAAGTTTACGATACTCTGTAATTTGATCATGCTCCGAATACCATCCGAAAAAAGTTGTCAACTAAATCAATATCAACTTCATCATCTTGGCCACAGAATGTACAGTGAGTTCTCATTTTTAGATCAAGTCCATATTTTCCAAACTCTTCCATATATCTATCATGTATTTCTCTTTTGTCTTTTGCAGGAAGACTTAAATATGCATCTCTTATATCCTGAGGTTCTCTGTATACTTTAGGTTCTTTAGCCTCTGGAATGTCCTGCTCAAAGGCATCAAGAATTAGGAGTTCAGTAATTGTATCAACACTAACTCCAGCAAGTTGCTTCATCAGAGTTTCCTCGTCAATCAATTTTGGCTGTTTAATTACCGCGAAAACACCCTTTGTAACTGGAAGCGGAACTCTGACCTTTTTAGCTAATATATCGTTATTTGGATAAAGGTTAATGTTGAATGTACTTGATGCTTTGATTGTTACTGGGTACATCTTCCTACAAGCAAGGCATCTAATATCATAATTTCTTATTTCTTCATAAGTAATATGATAGAGACCGTAAAGAATTGCGTCCCTATCTTTTAGAGTTACGTTTTGGAGAAATGATTTGTAGTCACTAATTGTTTCCGGTTTCTTAACAATTGCATCAAAAAGACATCTATTCAGGTGCTCTGTAACTTTCTGTGGTGTGATTAGACTTCCTTTTAATCTTTCTTCTTCGGAAACATTCAGTGATCTCACATGAAAAGACATTTTCGTCTGAGGTGTGATAACCTCGTATTCAGGATACGACACACCAAATCCTTGAAATGGCATACTTCGATCTCCTTTCTTAATCTCTATAGACTATTTGATTTTTGCTAACTTGCCTTTTAGTTTTGTGAGTTTTCCAGCGATTGCTTTGGAACACTTTTGTGGATCTTTTGAATCAGCACATCCTCTAAGTCCTGCTTGAAGATCCGCAATTTGTGCCTGAAGTGCTTTTGACCTAGCTTCTTTCATACAGGCGGTCTTCTCTGCGCCAGATTTACCAGCACACATTTTTGCCCACTTAGAGAAGAATCGCTTATAAGTCTTAACAGCACCCCACGCCAATAGAGCAGCAAGAGCAGCACCAGCTAAAACAACACCAGCCCCACCAGCTACACCAGCTGCTGTACCTTTAAGACCAGCAGCTTTTGCAATACCAGCAGCTCCAGTTTTTGTTCCAATTGCTTGCAAAGCAGCAGTACCCTTTGCAACTGCACCAGCAGCAGCGGTTCCTACTGCTTCTTTCCCTTTCTTCATTACTTGGGAAAGGTGATATCTGAGTTGACCTTGCTTGGCTGTTAGATCTTTGAGTTTGGACTGGGTAGATGCGAGTTCACCTTTAATAGCTTTCATCTTTTGATTTGATTTCTGTAGCGCTTTTGTTGCTAGATCTGCTCTTTCTGTCTCGCCTGCGGTCATATATTTCTTTATAGCCTGTCTTTTCTTATCTATATCGGCCGCAAGATCGTTCATCTTTCCCTTATGCGCATCAAGAAGTTTCTTTCCCTTCTCAATAGCAACATTTGCTGCGGCCATCGCCTTCTTAGTCGCCTCTGCTCCCATTTGTGCAATTTTTTCTTTGCCGGGAATGGCTACATCTGCAGCGGTAAATGGATCTTCTGCACCTTGCTCTAGTAGTCTGCTATAGTGTCCCTCAAGTCTTTGCCAGAAAGCTAATCTGTCAAATGCAAATTGAGTTTTTGCTGAGTGTTCCATTATCGGTAATGCAGTGGAGATTCCAAAGGGAGTGACTGTATCTACAGTTGAGACAAACTCTGTTACAACATCCTCTTTTAGAATATCACACATTTCATGGTAGTTACCTAACATGGCATCTTTTAGTTGATCAAAGAGAAACATCTCGTCAAAAACATCATATTTAACATCCGATGCTGGGAATTCCTCATGGACAAGAGCATAAAGAACCTCGTAGTCTGACGCTTCGTTCATAATATGATTTACGAGACTCTCTTTCTCTTTAATGCTACTTGACTCCACTAGGTTAGCAAGTGTTTCTCTTGCAGTCCCAAGGAAGAGTATAGAGTTTTGAACGTTTACTTTTTCAGTGAACATAACTTCCTCCTAAATTAAACTTATGTTGATTGTCTCTCACCATATCCTTCAACAGTAATCCTGCTTTGAGTGATAGCTGGAATAAACGTGTCTACTATTTTTGATTTAACCCACGGTTCATGCCATTGGTAATCAACATTAAATTCAATCTCAACTTCAAGTTTTCCAACGGTTTCAACATCACTGGTATATAAATCTTGTGGATCCTTTGCTGGGAAACATCCATCAAAGCATGCAAAATATTCAACTGTCTGGGCATCCGGGGCCGTGGTCCAATAGTAAATAAGAGAACCATAAGTGGCCTTAGTGTAACCAGAACCATCATCACCGTCTTCTAGTTCGGTAACACCCGTCCTATAATCGCGGATCAGTTTAGTCCAACCATGAAAAATATCAAGGATTGGAGTTTTGTTGAACTCTAGGAACTTAATTGAAACAGTGTTGCCATAGTCGATGTTCCCAGGAACTGCCCATTTAACTCCGCCTAGTCCGGTAAACTCGACTTTAGCTAAAGTTCCACCTGGAGGAGTAACCGATAGACATGAGGCAGCTAGTACATACCTAATATCATTTAGGTTCTCCAGTCCACTATTCATTTGTCTTGTATAGTTTGGGAGTGTGGCCGGAAGTTTATCAAACCAGATAAAATGGTAACCGGTAACGTATGGGTCAGCAACACCAACTGTCGTCCCGCCAAACCGTCTGGTGAGTATATTCTGGCCTAACTCTGCGAACGAGTATTTCATAAAAATCCTCCTTAATTGGCCTGTATCATTGATTCTAATTGTTTTATTACCTGTAAAGTCGCAGCCCAGTTGCCTTCAAATCTGACTGCTCTATCGTCAATATAAAATTCGGCTGGTAATTTTTCAGATGTTATCATATCGAATGGAATATCATGTTTGATAAGCCACTCATTCACCATTCTTTCTTGTTCTCTCCAGTCGGGCTTAGACTTTCCTGTCCTTGCCGAAAAAATTACAATTTGATATCCCCTTTCTTTCAATTCTGTCATTGCCTCTCGTGCTCCCGGTATTGGAGGATCATAAACTGTCCCGTCCGACCAACCTTCAGAATATCGGTGTAGTGTTCTATCAAGGTCAACCAATATCTTCTTACCATTCATATTAACCTGCTCATTGGGATAGGGAACACGAAGAACTTTTTTCTTTTTGTGAGGCCAGTCGATAGGAAAAATAGATTCGTACTCTTTAATTTTTGATACTATTTTGGTTAAAACCTTTTGCTCATATTTACTTCCAACATCCTCAATATTTGCTAGCGTTAAACCACACGATGTACACTTCATAGTTGAACAAAGTATATCATTCTGTCGTTTAACTGGTTTTCCAAATAACTCACATGTCTTGTTCTCACAAGCACATGCTTCAGTCCTACCTGCACCAGCTCTCGGTCCACCAGAAGTTAATTGCTCTACTATCTTGCTTAATTTCATTCGCGCTATCTCCATGGATAGTTGGCATTTATAATTTGTTCTTTATACCAGAATAAATTGGATGGGAGGATTCATTAATAAGATGAATAACTATATATATTAATTTTAAAGTAATGTGGTTGTGTCTTTTTAATTAGTTTTTCAATTTCCCGGCTCCTGGACCTCCAAAACATGGCCCTAGACCCAAAAGCAAGAAGAGTAAAGAGGTCTAATGCTGTAGGCGACGGCATGGACTTCAGTATAACCTCCTTGTCTAGAAGCCGGGAATTTTTTTAGTAATTTTGGAACAAAAAACTGATAGGAGATTTAAAATGAATGATGTTAATAATATTTTTCCTGAGGTTCCTCAGAAAGCAGTTGAGAAATTGTGTGAGATTCTAATTAGCAAAAATCTAGCAGATACGGAGGAATTACGAATTGTAGCAAAGAAACAAATTATTGAAAGTGTATTATTTCTTCAAGAACTTGGGGCCACAATAAATTGGTAGCGAGAAAGGAGGTATGCCGAGGGGAGGTACTAAAATGCCAAATTTTGATATTATGTTACTTGTTAGATTCTTCCTTCTCCTAATGATAGTGTCTGGATTTTGGTTTGGTCTTTATCTAATTATTAGAGCATATAAAAAAACACTTAAGCGGGTTGCATATTTCATTGGTTTCATTTTTGTTTCAATTTCAACGGCATTGTTACTCATATTAACCATACCTAGATTTTAGGAGGGAAGATGGTCGCACGAATGGTCGGAATGAAAAAGATCGTTGAGACGGATCGCTATGTGATTATTTTTAATGTGGCAAATGGCAAAGAGATCATTTTTGGAAAACATGGTTTTCCTGATCCATTCATGCTTGACTACCCAAATTTAATTGATATTGGGATTATGGGCCATTGTCCTAATGAGTGTAAGTTTTGTTATCAAGGTAGTCAAAAACAACCAAATATGAAGTTAGAAGATTTTAAGAGGATAATAAATGAATCTAAAACCTTCACAAATCAAGTGGCCTTAGGAGGAAGGGGGGATCCAAATTTACACGAAAACTTTGGAGAGATTGTTGGTTATGCTCGGGAAAATATCGTAGTCCCCAATTACACAACATCAGGTCTAGGTCTGACAAGCAAACACATCGAGATATCAAAGATGTGTGGGGCCGTTGCAGTATCGGACTATGGTCAAGACTTCACATTTGGAGCTTTACAAAAACTCATGGATTCTGATATAAAGACAAATCTACATTTTCTATTGTCTAAAAAATCCTTGGAAAAAGCAGTAAATATTCTCAAAGGTGAAGATGTTTGGAGCGGAAAGATTGATCTAGATCAATTAAATGCTGTCATTTTCCTATTGTTCAAACCGCAGGGCAGAGGAAAAGATTTGAAGAATTGGAGTCTAACAAACGGTGAGTTGAAAGAGTTTGTTGATCTAAGGTTGGCAGGTAAAACAAAATTCAAAATAGGCATGGATTCATGTCTCGTTAATAGACTTGTGCAAATTACAAGTCTGACCAAGAGTGAGGAGATGTTCCTTGATACATGCGAGGCTGCTCGTATGTCATGCTATATAAGTCCGGATATGATGTTAGTTCCATGTTCATTTGCAGATCACAGCAGACGCGGTATTTCCCTGCGTAAAATGTCTATCAAAAGGGCATGGAATAATAGTCGTGGTTTTGTATCAACTAGGTTGACACTACAACAAAATAGAGAAAAGTGTCCATTTGGATTCTAAGGAGTTGGCAATGGAGCCAAGGATAATGCATGAAACCATCACTGATGAAGTTATCTGCCTAATGACTAACAGAGGAGCAATTTGCGAGTTATCAGCATTTGGAATGCAAAAACACAAAGAATTTCTATCAGGTTATAATATAGAATGTTCACATCCTTTGTTCTTCTTTCATAGAATAAAGTCGATGGAAGAAGGGAAGGGTCATGGTACAGTCTTAATGAAGCGTTTGGTTGAACTTTGTGATGAGAAGGGTATCGCAATTATCAACCCAATAAATCCGTATGGAAGAATGAATTTAGAAGAGTTGAAAGTGTGGTTTGGAAAATACGGGTTTATCGAAGTAACTGAATCTGTAGTTATTAGATTTCCAAAGGAGAAAGAGTGAAGGTTAAATCTGACTTTGTAACTAACAGTTCTTCTACTTGTTATGTCGTTATGATTCCATCAGAATTTAAATTACAAGATCATCTATCAATGTTAGAAAAGGGAGGAATCTTTAATCGTTTCGAGAGCTATATGGAATTCAGTGATGATGGAATGCAAGTCAATATGATAGAGAATTTTTTCGACAAACTCCTTGAAGAGGGAAACATAATTGAAAACCTTTTGTTTGATAGCAGTCGATTATATATGTGGATTGTAATAGATATCTGCAGAGATCTCAACTTTATAATAGCAGATTACGATTTACCTTATGAAGGTAATAACCTCATAGTGAATATTGGATTAGCTGATATCTTTAATAGAATAAAGGAGATTGGAGGATTAATTGAAGATAAAACAAGACTTCGTGACAAACAGTAGCTCAACTGCTTTTGTAATCAACTGGAAAAAATACGAGAAAGATCCAGAAACCAAATTTACAAAAGAAGAGGCGATAGCTTATTTACAGTCGTATGGTAGGGAGTGGGATAGTGCAGATCATATTAGAGAAACAATACATAAATATATAGATGCTGCTGTCCATACTAAAGATCATGTACTCGCAAATGAATACCAGTCATTATTATATTCACACGTACTCCACTACGCTAAAGAATCAAATAGTAGATGGATTGTGTGGGTATTAAGAGATGAATCTCTCTCAGACATGGACCATGATATATTTCCTGCAAGTTATGGAGAGAATAGTTACTATGAGGAGTGTGGTCATGAGTTCCCTCACCTTTAAGGCCGATCTTCCAATTGAATTATTACTTCCAGACGGTTTCCCTTGTGTTGAGTGTATAGTTTTTCCTAATTGCTCAAGCATATGTGGTAAACTTGAAGTAAACCATGATAAACTTACTTATCTAATAATGGAGAAACAAATATGTCCAGATTGTGGAGGGAAACCAAGGCCAGCAAGATTTATGAGGAATGTGACAACCTTTAAATGTAAACGTTGTAGTCGTTTATTTACGAGAATTATCTCTGATAATGGTCAAGAATGGATGAGGTTTCATGAAGATAAAAAGTGATTTCGTAACCAATAGCAGCTCTGCGAGTTTCTATTTATTTCTAGAGATGACAGAGGATTTTACTCTTGATGATTTCTTTAATCTTTTCGGTGATTATATGAATAAGATGCAGAATGTATATAGTTATCGAGATGATTTTAAAAATCTCAGATTCTTTCAACCAACAATTACAATGCTTAATTCCAAAAATTTTAGGTTGGAGGATGGAACTTCAATGTTCAACGATTATAGTAATGTTCCGTATTACATGGGTCATATAATTATGGAACATATTAATGTAAGACCGGATATGACACATTTCTTCTTACAGAAGGTTAAGAGTATCAAATTTGAAGTAATATCCAACCAATAATGGGGGAAAAGTTGAAGATCAAATCAGATTTTGTAACAAATAGTTCCTCTATCAATTACATAGTTGTTTTACCTAACTGTTTTGATGTTAGGAATTTTCTTAGTATACGTGAACACGCTAATATTCTCGATAATTCACGAGTTCACATAGATGATGTTATCACGAGTTTTGATATGCTTTTAATGGATGGGAGTGTAAGTTCGGAGGACTTTTACGACTGCCCAGAGGTTTTTGATTATACTCTAAGGGTTCTTAACGAGTTAGGAGTAATTGTTGAAAGGATTGATACTCCTGCTGGTGCGCCATATATTATCTTAAATGTTGGTGCACACATTGATAAGATCAAAGAAAAATTAGCTAAATTTAGTGACAAACAGAAGGGAAGGATTTCAGATGCAGTACGACCATTGGAAGAAAGTTCTGAAAAAGCACTTCAGTCGGTGCAATCTTGAGATTGATGTTCGTAATGATAGGCAAGAGGCTGAGAGCGTTTGGAATAGGAGGATAAGAAGTTTTACTAGAGAGCCAGATCCAGATTTTGCATTTGATATTCTCCGTACTCGTAAGGGTGAGAAATTCATCCTTTTCATTGATAACCATGAGCGTATAAAGGTTCTTTCTTATCGACCTGAGACTCGTCATATTCTATTGGGAGTTGAAAATGAACCGGGTATTATTGATCGTCTCCTATGTGGTCATGACGAGAGAGAATATTTCATTGCAAATCTTCCAAGTGATGCTCGTGTAACTACAGTCGAGCAAGCTATTGATAGTCTAAAAAGAGACCCTGTCATAGAAGCAGAAAGGAGGGGAGAAAAGGTTTTAAGGCAGGGAGAGTGGTATTTTATCCCTCAACCAGATTTTGAGGAAGAAGGAAATCACATTCATACTAATGAACCTCTAGTTAGAATGGTTCGTGGTCGTATGGCAGGTAGACCGCATATAGCTTCTGAAGTCATAAGGACTGGTTCACGGACAACACTTGTTGGTACTGGTCGTTATGATAAAGAAGGTAATGAAATTATGCGAGAAATGTCCCGAGTTGAAAGTGTTTATGCAAGAGGGACAATCAGTCATCCAGATCACAAGACCCTTAAGTTACAAGGATGGCACCTGGTTGTAATGAACCGTGAGTTCGAGGGACGTTGGAGTGCAGGTGTAACCTTCCTTGATTAAATAGTTTATCCCCCCAGTCGCCACCTCACTAGCAGATATGGTGGTTGGCACGAAACTCCTCTGGCCACCTGCAATCCTGTGGTATAAGACTAGATTCTGACGTGCCGGAAAACCCTTTCGGAATGGTCTTTTATTTGGCTAAGGGATAGATATGGCCGGGGGTCCATGCCCTGACGAAAAAGGATTGTAACCCCCTATTTCTTCCCAAATATCAGAGGAGAGTGGGAAATGACAACTACTACAGTTCCAAATCTCAGAGGCATTACTCTTGAAGGCATCCCATTAGATCCCACAAACCTTGGAATTGAGTGTCCGGAAACTAGAGAGTCAATTCTTGAAGATCTAATTAAGATGTCTAAGTGTAAAAGAAAATTTGTAAAAATTAGAAATTCAGAAAGGAGGGGAAAACACGGACCAGTTAGACAATTTTCAAAAGATGAAATTAAACAAATTGAATTTGAGAGGATGTTAAAAATGGTGAAAAAAAGGAGATCGGATAGGACCATGGTGGCCTTAGCTTTCCTTTTTGATCAAACTTATGGAACCGAAAAATGGATAGGTACGGAGGAGTTATCTATTCACTTAGAAGTTCCAAAAACTACGTCATCGTCAGTAATGACTGCCATCGACAGAAAGATGGGGGATCTTCTTGAGAGAAAGTTTGATGAAAAGAAGATCTTACGGCGTGTGAAAGACGATATTCCATTTGACAACGCAAAAGAATTTGTTGAAGAGTATTATCGTCGAGATGAGAGGAAGAAAAAGAAAGTAAGGCCAGTCAAACCACGGATGAAACCAAAACCAACAAAAGTAACGAAACAACCCAGATCAAAAGATTTGATGCGTGGTGCTTTAATGTATCTCTACGCAAAAAGTAAGTTAGAAGGAGATGAGGCGTGGGCCGTGACTGAAGATGTAGCAGGCACTCTTGGAATATCTAAGCGTTCAGCATCTTCCCTACTCTCAAGAATTGATAATCGAATGAGAGATCTATTAGTTATTGAAAATATCGGGGTGGGAGGAGCAAGGAGACTGAGACGTAAAGTTGAGTTTGGAAAAGAGCTTTTCAGTTCTCCATCTGATTTTGCTGAAGAATTCTACACTCGTGGCCCAAAATTCGATAAACCAAAAGTTGAAGTTCCAAAGGTAGAACCGAAACCTGAGGAAGTGGTTGACGATACGGAACGGAAACTAAAAGAATTAGAAGCAGAAGTTAAGAAGGGAGTCGAAGATGTAGCTGAAGGAATAACTAAAGCTATTGCTGACATTCTTAATTCTGTGGACAGAAGATTTGATCTGAATCTTAATGTATCAGGTGAAATCAAATTCAGGTTTTTATTCGGAGAAAGCAAATAGTGAAAGGAGGAATTAAGACATGGCGAGGAAATTATTGTTAATCTCACTAGCACTCTTTCTGGTACTTCCAGTAGCATGTGCTAAAAAGGCAAAGGCCCCGGAACAACCACTTCAGGTCTATTCGACCGAAATGGAGAACCAAGGTTTTTCTGATGCCTTAATGGAGGTCGAGGCAAAACTAAAAGAATGTGAGAAGAACGGAATGAAGAATTGCCCCGATATCTACAACGAGGCACAGAGGTTGAAGGCCGCCGCTTATGATGCATGGGTAAGATGTGATAGTGCAGAAGCCTGGGATCTGATTAAGCAGGCACTTGCAAAAGCACAAGAGGCCTGTGATTGTCAGGCGGCTCCTGTTGTTGAAGAAGTCAAACCTGTTGTCCTCAAATGGGATAACGCACTATTCGACTTCGACAAATCAAACATCAGACCAGATGCGGCCGAGGTTCTTGATAGGGTAGCTGAGGACCTAAAAGCTAACCCGGACGTCAAAGTTGTTATTATTGGTCATACTGACTCCTTTGGTTCGGAAGAGTACAACCAAGGACTATCTGAAAGGCGTGCTAGGTCTTCTGAGAACCATCTTATCAAGCAGGGTGTAAACCCCAGTCAGATTCACTCAATCAAGGCCAAGGGTGAACTCTTCCCACTATTTCCCAACCTAGTGGGCGGGAAAGACAGTCCATTCAACAGGCAGAAAAACCGTCGTGTTGAGATCATTCAATACAAGTAGAAGACTACCTATCTGGTAGTTATGGTGTGCCCGGTGTGGTGTGATTGGTCAGGCCCCAGGCCTCTACGGAGGTTCGTCCTAACTGATCGCCTGCCCGGGCACTTTTTTTTCTAAGGAGGTGATATTAGTGAACCTCAGACAATATTGGTTGAAGTCAATAGATCGTAGAGATATAGCGGCGGCCTTTGTGAAAGATACACCAATATATCTTATTAGTATTGCTGTACTTTTCCTTTATCCTGTAGTATTTAAGGGCCAATTTGGTTATCTACTACTTGTGATCTTTTATTCTACAATTGCGCTTACTGTATTTAGGCGACCATATGAATCAACACATATTAATCTTACAATTACCACAATTATGTTGACTGCAACTCTATCTGTACTCGCTTCAATGTTTGGGGACTTTGTAGCTAATATGGCCGCTCTTTGGATTACACTTAGATTCAGAGAAGCATTAGTACTACTCATAAATCTAGGAGTGATGGAAGTAAATGAAAGCAAAAGCAGATTTCGTAACAAATAGTTCATCAACGTCTTATATGATTGATGTCTACGTTGATATCTTGACAGCAGATGAATTTGTAAAACACTTATGGATGGGCGATTTGCCTGCCCAGATGATATATTATGATTTTAGACACTCACAACAGCAAATAATTGATTCTCTGAATAAAAGTTATGGATTCCCGCTAAGTAAGGGAAGACACAATCTTATCTTTGGAGATGAAAACTATGACCCTGCTGGAGAAGTTTTTGACTATTGTCTTAGAAGTGGATTTGATAGTCCTAAATTTCATATTCGTTTTCACGAATCATTGAGGTAGATATGGAATATAAACACGGTATGTTATGCCCAGTGTGTCTTAAAGGAAGATTATTGTTAACCATTGATCCTATAAACTTTACCTATAAAGGTCATGAACAGGTTTTTGAGGGGTACGAATCATTTAAATGTGATGTCTGTCCAGAATCTTTCTTGGATAAGAAGTATAGTTCCGAGATTGAGGTAATCCTCAAAGTGATTCGAGAAGTGATAGACGAAAAACCAGAGGATGCTCCAAAAATCATACTAACAATTACAAGGATGGAGGTTGATGGTGTCAAATCTAACTGAGTGTTATAAGTGTAAAAAGGAGTACGATCCAGCGAAGCATAACACTGTTCTTCCAGATAATATGTATATTCAAGGAGTTGATCCGGGTGAAAAAATTCCCCAATGTCCATATTGTGGTATGGCAGACTTCATGGATATCGCAGGAAGACAGATAGCCAATGACCCAAGATTTAAAGAGGAGAAAGGCAAATGATTGATGCTGGGAGAGTTGAATTTATTTTCAAAGATTGCCTGTACAAACAGAGTGAACTTACAATTCATGGAATGCCTAAAGATCTTGATGGAATGATTGAAGTAGAAGGTATTCTAAACCGCTTTGGATTTAATAAAGATCGAATCGAAGGTCATCGAAAAGAAATTACTGAGATGCTTAACCAATTGCCTGATGAATTTAAGAAATCAGGAGGAGGCGGGTGGACCTTCTTAAATGCTTGTATGACCAAAGATGGAGAGCAGTGGACTGGTCTCCATATGACAATGGACCAATTATTCTGTCTTGGTATGGCAATAGATTTAGTCTCCTACACTTTACCAAGAGATATGTGGAATATACTGCCTGGCGGTATGCCATATATAATTGTAAAACTTTAACGGAGGGGCAAATGAGTGAAAGACTTAAATGCTTTTTATTAATATCAGTATTAATCCCTTTAATGTTTTTCCTCCTGTGTCTAGGGATCTCTATCGCAGGAGGGAAAACATTAAAGATTTGGTTTCCATTAGTATTTGGCGGATTTATCCTTATTAATTCTTTTATAACCTTTAAACTAGTACTAAAGGAGATTACTAAATTATGCACGAAACCGTAGCGAGGGTTCTTTCAGTTGACTGGGATTACTTTTTTCCTGATGTATACTGGTTTGACTGGAGTCAAAAAGAAGAGAGTATGGTCTTCTTAGAGTATCTTTGGCCTCTTAGATATGGCAACGTTCATATGAAAACTGGAGAAGAGGCAAAAGATATTGTCAAACCAGATCAGAAACTCTTGAAGAATTTTTGGCAAAGAGCGTGCCCCTTAGAACCATCAATGCACCTTTGCATTGCAGAATCTCATAAAGATATCTTGATGGTTCTTGAAAACTTTTTCGAATCTAGTGTGAAATTTTCAATATGGAATTTTGATCAGCACCACGATGCTGGTTATGATATGGAAAAATTGAACTGTGATAATTGGGTTCGTCACTTACGTGAGAATAAAAGATTATTTGGTTATACAGTTATCTACCCTCCTTGGAGAAGAGAGAGTCCAGAGGATGGCGAACCGAATTTTGTCCATCAAGTATTCTATGAAATTCCAACAATGATTTACCCTAGAAAATTCGAGATCGTTTTCACTTGTAGGTCATCGGGGTGGACTCCTAGTTGGTGTGATGATGAGTGGATAAAATTCATTGAGTATTGGAAGAGATATGACTATTTGTGGGAAACTAAGAGTTCTGCTCCCTATGCTCTCAAGAAAAGACCTTTTGACTATAAAAAGGCAGAAGAGAATTTAAAGAAAGAGAGGGAGATTATAAGACAAGTACGAGAAAACAATTTGAAAATTATGAAAGAGAGAGGTGGCAAGAAGTGACAGCAAGGAAAATTACAACTATACTTTCTCTTCTAGTTTTATCCGCTCTTCTAGTAATGACAGCTGTAATGGTATTGGTATTAACCAGAGAAAGTGAAGTCATCGAGGACGAAGAGGTCTATTGGGTTTTGTGGGTGAGGTATGAAAGTATTGACTATATTGAAAAAGAATCTAGTCAAGTATACAGATTAATTGAGGTTTATCCATCTCTTAAATCATGTGATGAGGCTAAAGTTAAATTGTGGAGAAAGAAATACAAAATGATATCTGAAGCCATTGAAGAAGATGAGGATAAACCTCAAATCTCACCTGAAAAATGCTGTGCTATAAACACTTCTGTGAAAGATCAATGGTTTACAAGCAGTAGATATCTTTGTTTGCCAGATACTACGAATCCACAGGAGTGGGGGAGGTGGAAAAATGAAGAGGATAATAATTAGTATTCTTTTACTTTCTATAGTTGCAGTATATTCTTGTAGTTCTTCAACAGAAGAAAATAAAATAGAAAGTAGAGAAACTCAAGAGATCAAGACGTTATTTGACATTCCTAATTTGCTAGGAAGATCTTTTTCATCTATTCAGAAATCACTTGGAAACCCCACAAAGTTCAGTTAGATCTCTACAAGAAGAACCAACTCAAGATAGGATTCTGACAGATGAAATTGTAGACTGGATGAGCAATCCAACAAGGTATAAAGGTGTAGATAGTGAATAAAAAAATAACCCCACTCAGGACTAATAATCCTGAGTGGGGCCAAGGGTGGAAGGAGAGTGAACGGACAGCCTGTTTTAGGCTTGAGGATTTCTTTTCTTAACTGGTTTTGCCTTATCATTGGCAATTGAGATAGCACGGAAATCTTTCAATAACATCGCTATCTCTGTACTTAACTTCCTTGCTTTCAGGGCATGCGTTTTACTTCCATGCCCTTCTCTCCCCTTTTCAGCAGCTTCCAAAAATTCGTCAAACTTCGCCTTCACTTCTTGACATTTCGCGTCATAATTAATCAGCATTTTTCTAACTCCTTTTTTTGGTTCTGTGTCTCTATTTTATATATGTTCTAGATATGAGAACAGATCAGTTAAAAATCATTCTCTATATATATTAATTACTGGATAATAGTTTTTGATTTTAAATGAAAGGAGGTTATTTACATGGCGATTGAAATTACCACAGAACAGGAGCTAAGGAAGTTTCTTGATACGAAGGAAATGGAGTTAGCAACAAGTTTAATGGAGTGTCAAGTAGTCGACGCAGGTCAGACTGAAGTCCTCAAGCGACTCAAGGTGAGGGTTAGAGCTAGTCTTCCCCTGGTTTATACCCATAAGGCAACTCATGCCTGTGCACTCACTAGAGACCTCAGTGTGGGTGGAGCATATATTTTGGATTCTGACCCCCCACCAGTTGGTACAAAGATCGCTCTGACAGTTCGAGTAATTAGTCCGTTCAGAGCGGATATTGGAATGATTGGTGCACGAGTTGTCCGCTCTAATGAAGTTGCCGGACGAGAGGAGGCTGGTTTTGCAGTCGAATTTGAAAACTTAAGTCAGGATCACATAAAGCTCCTTTTCAAATTCGTAAACGAAAGTCTAGGGTCAGGAAGGAGTTGACCGTGGAAGAATTACTAACAAAAGAGAATCAAACAGCCAAGTTGTATGTTTCAAAGAGGAGATCAGTAAGGGTTGAGGTAGCACTACCCGTTAGGTTTACAGACCTAAATGGTCAATTCAGACACGGAAAAACCAGAAACATTAGTGTTGGTGGTGTATTCATCTCCGCAGGGAATGTGAGTATGCCAGTTGGCGTCTTCACTAATTTATGTATTGATCTGCCAAATGATTCACCAATACTGGTTTATGGAAAGGTTGTCTGGACTAACCGCTACGGGTTCGGGATCAAATTTGTGTCCTTAGATCCAAAGGACAAGTCTAGAGTCAGAACTCTGATCAGGAAAATAGCAGTAACACCATAGGAGGATGTTACCTCATGAATTATTACGAGAGAATTATCAGAGAAGGGGCAATGGCGGCAGACAAGTACAAGAAGAGAAAGGATGATCCTATCGAAGGTCTCAAGGCAACTGAAGAAGAACTTGAGAAATTGGATATGGATGCCATCATAATCATAGAAGATATGGGCGATCCTTTCGATCCCGTCATCAAGTAGAAACCTCATCCAAAAATAACCCCCGTTAAGATTCTCCGGAGGGTTATTTTTATCTTCAAAGGAGTGAATATTGGATGAAGAAAATTATGCTTGTTCTTCTGTTATTACTCTGTGGTTGTGGAGGAACGAAGTTCTATTTCTTCGGAATTGATATGGATATAGTCACAGAGGCAAAACCGAAAGATTGGGCATACGTCGGTGCTGGAATTGTAACAAGTATAGGAGTACACACTGCTGGTCACTGGTTAGCAGGAGAGATTTGGGGTGTTGATTGGCACTTCGAAAACGGTTATAGAGCTGAACACGTAGATGACCACGATAGCGATAGTGATTTGAGATGGTTTGCACGTGGAGGGTTTGTCCTTCAACACAGTGTTGGCCTTGCTCTAACCAGTTTTGAGGCAACAAGATATTCCTATTTCACCAAGGGATATGTTGGTACAGCAGCAATTGGTACTTGGTTTTATCCCGTCATGCATAACTCTAAATATAATGATTTTAAGACGATAGATGATGCAGGCGGTAATGGTGACTTAGAATATGCAATTTACAGCACAATTGCTCTACACAATGTACTACGAGTTCCGTGGTATAAATTGGAGGAGGATCAGAAAACGAGAGAGGAGTAGAGAATGAAGAAACTTTTAATCATAATAATAGGTTTGGTAATTCTATCCTGCAAAACCACAAATGCTGGACAGAACTACCAAACGAATCTTCCCCCTGAGGAAAAGATACAGTGCAGGATTATAGTCAAGCGTTTCAAGGCCACAACCCAAGACTATGAACCTGTAGAGGATGCAAAGGTTACAGTTATCGGAAGTCAGAAAGAACTTCCTCGCCCAGCTGATTATATCGTATTAGGTTCAATGGAAATAGTGGCCACGCAGGAGTGTAGACTCGATGAGGTCCTCGATGCTATAAAAACAGGAGCAGGAGGATTTGGTGCAAACTATGTTTTACCTTGGAATGTCCAAACTAAAAGTAGTGATGCCTTTGAAACTACGATTGATAAATGGATAAGGGAGAAACCTGTAAATACTTATATCTTACTCAGGAAAGAGAATCTTCTCCTTTAAGATGAAAGTCGAAAAAATAACCCCCCGAGATTTACCCGGAGGGTTATTTTTGTTACTATTTTTTTTGGTTTTAGACGATGAAGAAGTTGAGTTCGATCTTCTCAACAACCCTTGTTGGTTCAAGGATAACATTGACGTGGAAGGTCTTTCTCTTCCTCTCATAATCTGTTGCACCAACTTCAACACTGAAATTATACAGACCTCTTCGCCTCTTAATATCCTCTAGGAACAGAACAATATCACCTGACACTTGACTCCAGGTCAGTTGATCATTCTGCTCAAAGATGAAGTATCTGCAATACTCCTCTAGAGCTCTCTTGATATAGAGAACAAGGCGTACAATATTCAGATCTTGCAGAGCACTTGCCTTTGCCTGACTCGTTAACTGACCCCACACAACATAACCCGGATTGAATTTCACAATTGGGTTTAGTTGTTTGAGATACATTTGGTCTCTCTGACCCAACTTCGGATTGAAGCGGAGTTCCTTAATATCATCAATTGCCGCACGATTGAAACCTGCAACAGCAAACCAGACTTCTGCTACAGAATCATTTCTTGGCAATAGATAGGAAATATGGAATACTGGGGAGAACCATACATCCCTACCAGTAAATATGTCGTAGACCTTGTTATATGACTCATACAACGCGACAAAGTAAGTATTGAATGTATGTACATCCTGCCTCTGTGAAATGGCAGCATTGAATGTTGCATTGTCTCCGTTGTCTAATAGAGCAACACAGTCACGCCTCGTCTGGACAAGAGATGAGATTTGCTGTTTAACTTCAGTTGGATAACCACAGTCAAATACAGCGCTCATATAAAAATTCTCTGTATCCAAAACCTCATCGACAAGACTTGAACCGTCTATTGCACTTGTCAGATTTCCTGCATATGCTTGGGCTAATAGCAGAGTTGCCTCTGTTGTGACAAGATCCCCAGTTGCATCTAGCAAAGCGCCCTCTGAACCATATTTCAATGGAACAGGTTCAGCTGAAGTAAATGCAGTTGCGACACTTGTATTTGACTGTTTGATCTCATAAGTGATGCCTACGCCATCGTCAAATACTGAGACGTCACCAACCCAAGACTGACTTGCACCCGTGAGGTTACGAGAATCAAATACATTGACTGTGTCGTTTTCAGAACCACCAGAAGCACCCAACCAACCATAAAGCACATTACCTCTAGCATCCTTTGCAACAACCATATAGGTTGAATTTCCAGTTTCTGCAGCATTTTGCCAATCGCTAAAGTCTTGCTTGTTATCAGTGATTGTTGCAGATCCTGGTGTCTCAACTACGGATACTGTACCAATTTCTTTATCATAACGTCTTGAGAGAATATTGTAACCCTCAGACCATTCACCATTGGCCCTCATCATACTTGCTCTTAGGAGGGTTGAATAAGTTTCAAGAACGTCAACAATAAACATTGAAGTTCCTGCATCGTCCAATGCATCTGGTCTAAAAGATATCTCAAAAGACTCTATAATAACATCGTCACCATCTGATTGTTTCTCATAAATATCTAGCACATAAACATCATTGAATAGCGGATTTGAGTGTTCGACCAATCTGATGCCAATGTTATTATACCATTGACCTCTCCCTATTGGATAGATAAAGCAAAGGGGATAGGTATCACCAGATGGTTCTAGGTTAGAAGTGATTTCTGCTTTCGAGTTAAGTGAATCATTGTAGGTGATTTGGACTGAAGCTGTTGCATCTACATCTGCATAAACAGCATCAATTCTTAAGTTTGCGAATGTGGCATCATCCGGAAGTGCTCGGATGAAGTACATTGCTCCAGATTCGCCTAGGTAATTGTAAGCACAGTATAGACCTTGACCATAACTTTGTCCATACGTTTCGATATTTGGTTCGCCATACTCACCAACTAATTCACTACGAGAACCAATAAATTTGAATTTATTGTCCTCACCCTTCTCTGTCAACGCACAGAAGAAACCAATTGTTCCAGGTACCGCCTGTACGTATGTTGACAGGTCAATGATCTTAGTATATACACCTGGAGAGATATTTGCCATATGAAATTCCTCCTAGTTGTCTCTCTAATTAGCACGCTCTAATAGAAATCTTCCTTTCTCTAGGTGTATATTTTTTTAATCCCTTTTTTTGTCTTCTTCTCTAGAAATAGATATACCACACAATAACTAGCTGACGAGTAGAATCTTTTACAATTGTTGGAAATGTAACTCTCGCAAATAAGCTAAATGGACCCGATTCGCCTCCAGATTTGCTTGGGGCTACATAGAGACCTGCCTCACTCAATAATTCTCCATTGGCGTCTGCGGTTCCAATTGTCGTTGTAACTTGTCCTATTAACCACTGATCGTCATTTGCGTCATCCTGGTAAAAAACAACTGTATCAATTGGGTGCTTGTAATAAAAACCACCACGAAAATCTCCATAGCTAGTATCAGTTGCACTTATTGGAACTTCACTAGCCATATCGGTATCATAATTAGTCGGCAAAATCGGATCTAACGGATCGCCTGGAGTAACTCCTCCATCGCCCAGACCTAACCATCCAATAAAATCCTCTTTAACTGGTACTATGCTTGGGTTATCAACATTGAAAACTCTCACAGCTACATATTCACGCCCAAGATAAACTACAAGATTATCACTTGAATAGATTTTCTTTCTTTCTCCATCCTTTTCTTCAAAAATATCGACTCTACCTTTGGGTTTTCGGAGAATTGTATCTTTCTCTTGTACTCCATCACCGAAACAGTGTTCTCCGTATTCGTCTTTTACTTCGACGTGAATTGTCTCTATTTTGCTCATGTCCAAATCCTCTTTACTGAGATTGTTTTTAATTTGTTCTAATATAAATGCAAATTAAGTAGTCGCTCATTACCAGTTTAATTAGAATAGAGCTGTTCCACACTTAGAGCAGAAATCAGCACTAGACTTTGATTTGGTTCCACAAGTTGGACAACTAACCTTACTTTTGGTTGTCACAGGTTTCTTAACAGGAGTCATATTAGATTTGACTCCTCTTAGTTTTATTGTGATAACGTGAGAATTGTTTTCTAGTTCTCTGAAATGTCCCTGACTAAACCTTTGACCTGAATGTGACCCAGGAACAGTAATACCCTCATCTTCAGCAGGTTTAGAATTTTCATGTAAGATCGTTGAGTGGCTAGTCGATCTAGGTGTTCCTGATTGACCATCAGAGAAAGCACAATTCATCACCTGAACATCATTAGACTGTGCAATTGTACCCGTTTCAACTTCTCCATTTGAATTAGTGAATGTATACTGTACAGACGAATCATCCGTCTTATTACTAAATGAACCACATTCATAATAATAATACGGAGGGCAACAACAAGGGTAACAACCACACCTAGAACAGGTCCACGTCCAATAGGGAATATAGGGTGGATAACACCGTCTATATCTTCTCCTATAGACTATCTCCTCTTCAATCTTCTTTTCAAACCTGTACTCAATTCTGATAACTCCGTCATCAATTCTATCACCACGATGTTTGGTTATTTCTTCAGTCTTCTGAATAAACTTAAATTTATTCTTGACTTGATATCCCTTTAAAAAACCTTCGAGTTCTACTTCCGAATTTGGATCAAGAATTAGAGATCCATCGACTACGTCCTGACCGTCAATCGAAACATTCACGACTGCTTTTCTTGACTCAAGGTTTTTCAATAGAAGGGAATACTCTGAACCAAATGGTAGGGTAACAGTATCGTCTTTTTCTCTCAAGACTTTACCGTTACATTTGACAACGGCAACGAAGCGATCTTTGTACACCATGACTACCTCCTTTTACAGGGCATCGTCTAAACCCTCAATGTTTAAAGACGATTGGAGTTTAAGTAACGAGCGACTACTCTATTTATTTGTTCTACTATGGCGGTGTAGTTGTAGTTGTCGTGGTTATATAACTAACTAAACAGAAGTTATCAAGCGCAATCTCAAGTATCGGAGCAGAACCAGTTAAATTTCTAAGTTGGAACGTCAATGGATAAACCACATTGCCTACTGGGTGTGTTACTTGTGTCCACTGAGCAATTAGAACCCAAGATCCGCCACTCCAATAATAAGTCGACCATATACTACCTACTCTTGCTAAACGTAACTTTCCTGACATATCAGCAGTAGCAACAGCACCTAAATATCCAAACGAACTGCCACTACAGTAGTAAAGGCGATATTCATGCACTCCACTCCAGACACCTCTCATTACTCCAACATAAGTACCATTACAGAATCCAATAGCAGCTTGATCCCAACCCGACATAATTATATACCAGTCTTCTGAAATTGTACTTTGGAGTATCTCATAATCGACTTGAACATCAAAGTCTCCAACTCCAAGATTGAAGACAGAGTCAACTTCCGGGTTAGGAGTTCCAGACATGTATAGATTGAGTTTATTATTTAGAATTCTAACTTCATTACCAGTTCCGCCAAACGTCACGTCAGTCCAAAGTGCTGGATTAGGCGGACTATAGTCTGGTCCAGCAAATGAGTCTCCAATAGGACCCCAGCAGGTAGTTGTAGTTGTTGATGTTGTGGAGGTTGTAGTAGTAGTCGTAGTAGTTGTAGTAGTAACTGTACTTGTAGTAGAGGTTGTTGACGTAACTGTTGTAGTCGTGGTAATTATCGCGGTCGAATCTTGTATATAAATTTGAACAATATCCTTACTACCCATACAATCAAATAAACCTTCTTCATCAAAATCTTGCCAACCACCTGCCATATAACCATATAGATAGAAAGGTTCATCCGGAGGTGTTGGATCCGGGATAGGAGGTAATGTCAGAGTTGTATATTCTTGATCTACCCATTGGAGAGATTCATCGACCCACTGGGTCTGCCAATGCGGACTATTGTTAATCCATTGGGTTAACAGTACCTCAATTGGGACGCATTGACTCTCATCATCTATCCACTGTCCTTCTTCTTCAACCCACTGTTCTTCTTGACCAGTCCACTGACAAATTTCCGGAGGCAGTGTAGTACTCAAAGTTATTGTTGCTGTTGTATCGAAGTTGTAGTCAATTACTGCTGAACCATCTGGTAGGCAGGAGTAGAAATCGTGTACATCCTGACGCACTGTAAGACGTACGTCGTCTAAATCATCTACAATTCCACTATCATAATATGAACCACAGTCATAATATTCTCTTGCATAATATAGAGCAGCTGTTGAATCACAAGGAGACGTCTCTGGATATGGACAACATGGAATACTATCAGCAACTGGGGTATCAACAACCGTCTGATAAATAATCATCGAAGATGCGTCGTCAAGTCTAATAGAATCTAACAGAGCATCATCGAAAATTGCTGCTGATTCAAAGAAAGCGAGTCTTGCTCTATAAGGTTTAAAGAAATCAATAACTTGCTTAATTAAGAATGGAATGCCCGCAGCAATTGAACCAAGATTTGGATATGCACCAAAATGCTCAAGTATCCACTGGTGTAAATCTGTAAATAGATATTCAATTAGGGTTGCATCATCTCCGGCATCAAACCAGCTATCAATATCATTCTTTAAATCTGGATTTATTGCAGCTAGAATTGTCTCAGCAGCATCTGGATCGACTTGGTAAGGTGGGCTATTGAATAGTCTAGACCAATTCTCTCTAAATATCTCAAGTTTAGCTTTTCTATCATCTCTCGATTCTGGAGGTGTATTAACCAATTCTTCAAATTCAGCATCTGCTTCTTCAATCGTCCCAATTATATCTTTATTATACTCTAAGTTCCTTGGAGGTGGAGTAGTTGTCGTTACAGTACTTGTTACGGTAGTTGTTGTTGCTGTCGTAGTGGTAGTAAAGGTGGTTGTAGTAGTAGTAAGTGTTGTAGTAGTAGTAGTTGTAGTGGTTAGCGGAGTTCCTTCAAAATCATCAAACTCAACAATAAATTGAATATATGGTGGTATAGTAGTTGTAGTTGTTGGAAGAGGCGGAATAGTCGTAGTAGCAGGAGTAGTAACTGTTATTGTGGTTGTAGTCGCAGGACTCCAAAATCTAAAGAAATCAAACTCAACTTCGAAATCAGGTGGAGGTGTTGTAGTAGTTGTAGTAGTTGTAGTTGTAGTTGTTGTAGTAGTAGTTGTGGTCGTAGTTGTACTTGTTGTAGTTAGTGCCTGCTCCTGACTAACAGGATCAAATATTTGAAATTCGTGGGATGTACTAAATATGTTCTCTCGTACAATCATATACCCACACGGCGGAACAACATGACTATGTTTTAAAGTAAGTTGTTGAGGTGGATCTATAAAGCTAAAGTCTATATCACAACAATTAATCCCCTCTATAAAATCAGTAGAAAATTCGGTATCAATATAGTACCCTTTACCTCCAACCGTTGCTTCCCTAGCAAATAGAATACCATAAGAGACTCCAAATAACTCACTATTTATATATTGAGCTTCCCACTTATTACTTATAGGACCTATAGTAACTTTATTTACTAACCAAGTTGACCCGCTATATCTTTGATAGTGTAAATTCCCATCAACTTCATCTCTCCAGAAAAGGTGAGTTTGACCATAGTCATCTGCGACTACTTGCCAATTCTGAATTGATGTTGAATCTGAATCTGAAACCTCTGCTGGATGTATAACTGGTTGGAAGAAACTTCCAGCCCACTCAGCGTACATAAATCTATTGCCCTCTTTGATAATGAGGGTTGCTCCTCCACTTCCAGTCTGACACCATGCAATATCACTATTAGTAACAGTCTCAAGAGGATCATGCGCCCAGTTAAGACGTAATTGCCATGCTATAGAGATATTTTCATCGGCAAGTTGATAAACAGTAACATTCCCCCCTCCAGCATTAGCAATGAGAAAACCTCCAATAAGAGGATCGCCACTAGGTCTTGTCAGTATTAAATGCTGAGTTCCTGCCGGAGCCGCAGGTATTGTCTGTGTAGTTTGCCAAAAGAGTTCAGGGTTTCCAGATAGGATTTTACATAGTGTAGTTCCTGCTATTACGTATAATTCCAAACCATAGGGATCAACACAAAAACGACCAGAAGAAACTTTTGTCGCTTGACTAGTCCATGTCAAACCAAAGTCATCTGAATATTTAAGAACTCTAAAACCTGGTGAATAATAAAACCAGTAAAAGAATCTCTGTATTGGAGGAATATAAGTTATAAAATTTAGACTTGACCATGAACCATCTGACCCCGGCATTGATCTTTGAAGGCATCTATCACAACAGAGCCACTCAAATGGAGGAGCAGTTGTGGTAGTTGGAAATGGAGGCATAGTTGTGGTGGTTGTAAAATATGTAATTGAAGTTGTTGTGCTTCCAGTTGTACTCGTTGTAGTTGTAGTAGTTGTACTTGTAGTAGTCGTTAGTGAACTTAAATCCCAAACCTCATAAACATCATAGAAATTATCAGTAGCTCCAACTCCACCTACTCCTACCCAACCAGAGAAGGATGGACCAGATCCAGTCGATAATTCTATCATCCAGTCAGAAGGCTCCGGATCTCCATCTTCCCATACCTTTGCTTTTAATATAGTATTATCATATACTCTAAATCTGATCCAATACCATGTCTGAACGTAATGATAGAATCTCTTATCTGCTAAAGGAATCCCCCATAAAGCAGAATTATTCCAATAGCCAACTTCTAAATTTAATCCATCATTAAGTTTAGCATAGAAACCATATTTACCACTATCTGCACCCGAACCTCTAACAATAACAGCTGGATCTCCAGTCGTACTTAAACACTTAACCCTAGCAAGCACTTCAACGTCAGTTAAAAATCCTGGCGTATCCCAAGAAATAGATTTCTCAAATGGTGCTACTGAAATGCGTTCACGCATCGACTGACCACCAATACGACCAGCCGAACCATCAACTACTCTATATTCTACGCTAGCGGGATACCAGCGCTCCGTCCAATCAGATGGTTGAGCTCCAAGAGGATACTCGCTAAAACAGGTGCTCCAATCTGCTGTGGTTGGTGGGCAAGTCATAGTAGTGGTAGTTGTCTGCATTTGAGCGATAGGACCTTCATAGTCGTAGGACACTTCATCCAGTATTTTACCAGATTCAATATCTATGACTACCTTTTCGTAAATCTTCATCTAGATCCTATCTCCCCTTTATCAGTTTGTTCCAACTGTCTAAACATAATATAAGTCAGCTTGTGCAGCAGAAACTGATCCCAAATGATTTCCGGGTGCTGCATGACCATTAGTTAGTGTAACTCTAAAATCTGAAAGTTGTGCCGGAGTCAAACTTAAACTAGACCATGTGTTACTATACTCTGCATAATTACCGGTGCTATCAGTCTCGATATCCCAATTAGAACCTATTTGTATAGCTCCATCCCATATTCTACATCTGACTTTAAAAGTCGTTGGAGCATTGTCAGTTCTAATTCTTAATTTTACTTTAATAGCAACAATAGTTGTACCCAAAGTTGGGTTTTCAAATTCCCAACCTTCACCTGCATCATAATAAGTTGGATAAACCCTACTATTATCTTGTGTCGGAGAACCATAATCATTTACCATTGTATAATGACCAGGACCAGGATCTGCCGACCAATCATAATCTATATATTCTCCATTAGGATCAATCGTTTCGATTGATGGAGGAGCAGTTGTTGTAGTAAACCAAGTTATAGAAGTAGTAGTAGTTGAAGTAGTAGTAGTTGTTGTCGTGGTAATAGTAGTAGTTGTCGACGTTGTGGTAGTTGTCGTAGTAAACCAAGTTACCGAAGTCGTAGTAGTAGAAGTTGTAGTAGTTGTTGAAGTAGTACTAGTCCACCACTCTTCAACTAAACTATGGCATGGCATTCTTTCAGTATGCTCAATACCAACTGGAAAACTGTAATTTATACCACATGGAGGAATGTGTTCTCTCTCACGAGTTTCATACCATTGAGTATGATTATAATCTAGATCTAAACAAATATCACCAGGACCATATGAATGCCATGTATCTCCAAAATCATTACTCCAGAAACCTGCGTGATAATCGCCAGGTCCGCCATGATATCTATAAACTAAGCAACCAGGATATTTCTCCGGATCCCATACTTGCCTATGTAAGAATTGAGCAAAAGAACCATCAATAGTTGCTAAACCAATATTTACTGTACCGATTAATTGAGGACTTGACCAACTAGAACTTGTAAATCTCGTGTGATAAATCTGAGATCCTGGTATTGGGTTAGTGCCTGAACCTTGATAAGCAAAGAACCCATGTACATAACCTCTAGTATCAACCACAAATCTCCACGAAGTTGGATAATCAGAAGGGTCATACCATGGCGTTTGAGGTATAATATCTGCATTAGCTGACCATGTGGTTATGTCATTTGTATAAGAATATTCTTTACGACCGGTAATTCCACTATTTAGAGATATAGCAACTAGTTGAGTATTGCTCCGAACAATTATATTATCTCCATTAGCACCATTAGCAAAATCTTTAACTAACGTCCAGTTGGTTATTCTACCATGAGGATATGTAAATGGATCAGCGGTATCTAATGGCGCATGATAAATTCTATTAGTTGAAGTTTTGTAAACTAACCAATTATTAAGAGTGGGAGAAACCCAAATATCAGATTTATCCGCTGAACCTCCAGGTAATACAGTAACTGGTATAATCGTTCCAGCAAAATAACACTCACCAATCATAAAAATTTGAAAGAGATAGTAATTATTAAGCGTATCTCTAACAAAGAACTCTCCCCTTGCTTTATTATAAGATAGGTGAAAACTATAAGTATCAGTAATAGTAATACCAAGATCTAGAGAGGACCACCTAATAATCTTAGCATCAGTACCGTCCATCAGCCAAGTCTGGCCTAAGTCTGTGTAATCCCTCATTATTCCTGGATTTTCATTACCAGAAGAGTCATAACCAACCCAGTAAGTGTGTCCCCAATTACTATTGTACAGCCTATGTGTGACACCAAAATTACTATCATATGGCGGCATCTCAGTTTGACCACATGGACAATCTCCTATAAATTCAAAATAAGTAGTCGTGGTTATAACCGTACCTGTTGTGGATGTAGATGTAGTAGTCGTTGTTGTCGTTGTTGTTGTTGCAGGCAGAGGATATGAAGCATAGTGACCAACCCAACCTTTAGAACCATTATAGAATAATAGATCAATAGTACTAAAGAGAGTCCAATCGCCTTCCACTATAGGTTCAGTTAGTGAATAAAAATAAGAGAAATGGGGAGTCCCAAGAATATACTTACGGCGTATCCTCACCCAAAATTCAGATGCTACAATTGGGATCTCTTCATCGTTAATAGTACCTACGTTTGAATATAGAGCAAACGCATATAAATTACCGCCGTAAATTCTACCTCCAACTTTCGCATAGACATCTTCCTGATCCCAAACTCTGAACATGAGACCAAACTCTTGAAATTGACCCGTAAATGAAGGAACTATAATTTTAGTCCAAACATCAAATTCTGTTCCTGCTGGTTCACATTGAGCAATATAAGTTGGAGTACATGGATCTATTGCATTACAACCATCTGCACCTGAATGGACATGAAGTGTCCCGCCAGATTCAGAGAATGTTCCTCCTCTTTCATCTTGGAGTGCCCACCTGGGATCTATTACAGTATCATTAAATTCGTCTTGCTCTAAACCTAGACACGGTGCAGTTGTAGTAGTTGTCGTACTAGTGGTAGTTGTTATTGTGCTTGTAGTAGTAGTTGACGTAGTGGTAGTAATAGTAGTAGTTGTTATACCATAAGTAAGTTCTCCAAAATGTATAAATCTACTAGTTAAACCGTCTAAATATGCATATGCTGGGCATCTAGTATCCCACCCATAGTGGTTGAGACTTGACACTTGATCTACTGCTGTTAAGGGGTAAGGAAGAGAAGGTGGTACTAATTCTCCACCCCAGCATTGACCGCAGAACCAACCTTCATTCCAAGTAAACCCTCCAGTTGTACTTACTCTCCCTACATAGTTGGTATAATATGGTGGATTGAAGGGATCATCGGGACATCCAGAAGGGGCGCTTACGATAGTGACAAAACCTACAACATTACCTGGAGGAGCTAAACGCTGGTTATAGAAAGAGAAGACATTTCCTGGAGTATCATCATAAACTCTAACCGCCGTGCTCCATCCTGATACAAATGACCACCGAGAATAGTATATACCTTCAGGAGGAGTAAACTTGCTGAAAAAGACGTGAACATTGCCAGTTGGATCTACAGAGGCGCTTACTCTATTTGGCCACCCACCAGGATCAGTAAAGTCCATTCCAGCAGTCTCTGTAATATGTTGAACTCCAGTAAGGCCGTCAATACCCCACACGGGTGGACCTCCTGGTGGATCGCTCACAATATGGGCTATTGCGCTATATACTCCATTAGTCGTTCTTGCAAACGACATTGCTCTATCGTAATCAAGTCTAATTAACTCAGTTTGACCAGAATATGGCGCTGCTATTGTCCCCCTACTAGCGTACCAGTAAGCGCCAAATATATCATTATGCTCTCCCAGTGAGAAGGCCGGCCCAGGTATTAACCCCATCGTTATAAATTGAACTCCAGCAGGAGCAGCAATTTGAACAATAGATGAACTTCTTGTGCCTGCTGCTGTACCGGCCGCCATAAAAGTAGCTGCACCAGTTGCTTTGCTTATGGCCATCCAGCCAAAATTAATTCCATCTGTTGCATTTGAAATATAGAAATAAGCATTAGCTGGACTAAGATCAACCATGGCCCAACCAGTAGCAGTTTCAGGACCAGTTAAATGAAAATCAGTCCATGTTCTACCTTGATCATCAGAGTATGCATAGTGTGGAGGATTACCTACCCAATGTCTGTCAAAACCTGGTTCATAGAAGTGCCAAGGTTTAGGGGCCGAAGTATTTCCAAATCCTGGTGGAGTAGAAGCTAAGCAACCACAACCATCGTCATATGGATACGATTGATGATAAGTAGTTGTGGTCGTCGTTGAGCTAGTACTTGTAGTTGAGGTAGTTGTTGTTGTTGGCCAAACACCAGTCCGGATGTCAATTAAATACGTACCAGTATCATCGTTGTCATAGTCCCAGACCTTTACATAATAGCGCCCTATGCCCAAGTATCTATCAATCTTGGACATAGTCCCCACGCCACCGTCATCATTTTCTTCTATAAAAAGGTCTGGGTCATCTGGCCCATTTAAACTTATTACTGTATCACTAATTCCGCCATCAAAATGCGTCTCAATTATATATCTGTTAGCTGACGTAGCATCAAAGTACCAACAATCAAGTTCTCCTAGAAACTCTATATTACCCTGAGCTGCAGTTCCATCAACTATCAACTCAGGGGGAAACAAACAAGGATCTACTGTTGTAGTTGTAGTTGTAGCTCCCTCGAAAAATTCTATATTTGTTATTTCAAAACCAGTAGATGACTGAATCTCGTCTAGGTGGTATATATCATTTCCTGCCCAACTAATAGTACCTTCATACGTTCCTGGTACAGTAATCGAAGGGGTTGTACCAATAGGAGTAAAACCAGTATCTGTAAGAGAGAACTGTACTGGAGTATCTGTAATATTAGTAACTGTTACTCTAAATTTCTCAGGTCTATAACCTATTTGCCATACTGCACTAACATTGGTTCTAATACCCATGTTGACAGTATTTGGTACCCAAGAAGAACCAGTCCAACTACACTGAAAATAACACTGCCATCCACTTGCATCATTAAGAAAATGTGATACCCAGGAACCCTGCATTTGAGCGATAGGACCGTTGTAGTCGTAAGACACTTCTTCCAAGATCTTACTTGATTCAATGTCTATGACTACCTTTTTGTAAATCTTCATCTAGATCCTATCTCCTTTATTGATTTGTTCCAACTACAGTATTGCTCCTTGGTATAGAATTAGATTATTAACATTAGAATTAATTATTCCTGCATTGCCTTGCAAGAACTCAATCTCAACCCTTGAGACATTAATATAAGTCTCTAAAAAAGTTAACCCTGCTGGATTTCCATCCCACTCCCAACCAGATCCAATTTCGTAGTATGCCTTCCACACAGCACCAACTCTTGTTATCCTAAATTTCCCCGAAGACGGTGCAACTTGAATAGAATCTATATTACCATCTGGCCAACTATGTGCTCTAAATACTGGACTAGGATCTCCAGCTCCCCAGTACACTCCAATGACTACTCTTGGAGTTGTAGGTTCTGCCGGAACCTTATAAAGTAATAATCTAGCAGCAAAACTATCTCCACTTACAGCTGGCATAAATGTATCCCAATCATATTCAAGTGTTATATCAATATCTCCACTAATAAGGAAAGTTCCTTCAACCCAAGAATGCTCTGCAAAAATTGAAGAAGAATCAAAATTTAATTTATTACTCTGAATTGACATAACTCCACCCGAGTCATGCTCTACCCAGTATGCCGGATTCGGTGGATCCCCATCACTACCATTAAACGACTCATACCAAACTGTACTAGTAGTAGTCATTATACTAGTAGATGTTGTCGTACCAGTTGTGGTAGTTGTGCTTGTCGTAGTTGGGGTAGGAGGTATAGTAGTCGATAGAGTAGTAGTTGTCACAGTAATTGTCGTCGTGGTCGGACCCACTTCAGTCCAACCTTTCGCTGCACAGCCAACTTGTAACCAGTTGGTTGGAGTAATTGGAGAAGTTGGAGCAGCTATTGGATTCCAATTAATTCCATTCAAAGAATAACTTGCTGTGAAACCATCTTTATACCACCTTAATCCCAACCAGAATGTACTAAGAGAACCAGCCGCTACTACCGTTTCACTGCTAGAACCACTTCCTTGAACATCAACACGTTTGAAGTAAAAATTCCCACCCTGTTTTGTATAAATAACTCTACAAGTTGGTTCCCCTTCAGTAGGCAATTCTCTTGCAATAATACCCATTTCTGAACCATCAACAATAAGGCCAGGAATAACGTTGATTTTCACAGTAAGGTTGAAGAATCCTTTTACATCTTGCCATGCCCAAGTTCCATTAAATTCATTATAGGGACCATAAAATTCTTCTGGACTTGTCTGAACTTTTAATACCTGATCATCTTCCCAGATACATCCTTCGGCCCAATAAGAAGTTGGTCTGAAATAAGTACCATGTCTCTTAAACCAACGATCATCAAGAATATTATCATTAAAGTCATCAGACTCAATTAAATGAGGTAAATATGCTCCCGACTTTAACCAACTTGGGCCATCTGGCCATAAAGTCCAGAATTGGTATCTAGCTTCAAATTTCTGGCCACCAGTACGATGATAGGCCCCGAAATGAACTGTGACTAAACCAGAATAAGTTTGAGGACTTGCGACTGTAATTTCATACCATTTAATCCTGTCATATGAAAAGTAGGTATTAAAATCTGAATCAGTTCTTGAAACCCTTAACCATACTTCAGTTGGTTTATAGACAGTTCCAAAACTTTCAGAGAATACACAACCATCGCTGTCAAGTCGTCTTGCCTTCTGCTGAGTATCTGACGTTAAGACAATAGTGACGGTTCTTAGATTCTCAATATTAACTGCAAGTCCAATATAATCTCTATCTACTCCATCATTTCTCATGGGTCTAGATAATTCAAATCTCATATCAACTGAGAAATCACCAGGATAATAACCTAAGAATCCATGAGGTTTAAAAGTACCACAGTGATCTAATTTAGTATTATGATTAGACTGGAATACAAATTCTTGTGGCCAATCGACATGAAAATAATTCTCAGTCCATCTTGGATCATATCTCTCAGGCTCTGGACAAACTCCAGGTGGCCAAGTAACTGTAGTTGTAGTTGTAGTGCTCGCCTCTGTCCACTCTTCAAAGAAATCAAACTGTGCATAAAATTGCTCAGGTAGAGTTGATGTAGTTGTCGTAGTTATTGAAGTCGTGGTAGTAGTAGTAGATGGCAGTTCAGATAAGAAGTAATCAAATCTAATATCATATTGTGCAGCGCCAAAACTTGAAGCATATTGAGCATTAAGACCAACTTGTGACCAACCATTTATATAAGGTGGGTCAAAAACAGATATCTCTGACCAAGTAGGAGAACCTTCTAATCTCCAATAAAATTTTATTAAACCACTAGGATCTCGAGTAAGTCTAAGATATATTGGATCACCGGGCGTGCCAGTCCAAGTAACTGACGGACTAGAAGTGCCAACCTGACTTATTATACTTGCTCTTACTCTGTATTCGCCTGGTTTAGCTATATAGTAAAATTCTACTGAAGCATGGTAATAACTTGTGGCGCCCGGGTAATAATTTGAAACAGTTATCCCAAATTCCTGATAATTAGCAAGAGGTGATTCAGGCCATAGAACCTTTGTGTTAATATCAAAAGCACAAGTACAATCTTGGTAAACCCAAGTAGGAGCTGGTGGAATTGGATCATCGTCTTTATTCCAATCTCCAGCAGTTATTTTTAAATAAGTATTTTCCTCAACGTAACTTCCTACAGCAGATACATCTTGCCAAGTCCAAAATGGCTCTAAAGAACTATTATTAAAATCGTCAGATTGTGGTTCATCTATACCGCAAGGAGGCATAGTCGTAGTAGTAGTGGTTATAACAGGATCAAAGAATTCAATCTTCGTTATCTGTGCTGGAGGATCTTTAAGTGCATACCACAATAATGCGAATAAATCATTTGTTGACCAAGAAATTGCTACTGAAGTTCCGCTAGTATACGAACCATTATACCAAATTGTATTTGGTGAGGCGTCCTCACCTCTGAATTGATTAACTGCACCTCCACTAAAAGTCATTCTAATAAGAGTCGGACGGAACCCCTCTGCCCAATTGCCCTTGTCCTGCAATTCTACAGTATCCGTACCAGGTACATCCCACCAACCACCTGCATTCCAGGCGGCCCCACGAGCGGCTACCCAATACTCATCAGAGGTTCTGTCTACCCATGACATTTATGAATAATTCTCCTTTGTTAGTTTGTTCCAACTAGCTATGCGACACTATAATTGTTCCCCCATAATTACAAGCTCCGGGATCACTCCACCATCCGGTTAATGGAGGACAATTCTCACCTTCTTCACGTAATGTTACAAATTGAGTAGCGAGACCACAAGTTCCAGATCCAGAGGTGCCAATACTAAATAACCATAGATAACAATTAATTCCACAATAACCAATAGTTATAGACGCAGTTATTGTGATTGGATTCCCCATAATTTCGGTTTCTATTGTTTGCCTCCACTCACAAAGACTCGGACGACGATCCAAAACATAGGTACCATTAAATACGCTACAATCATAAGATCCACAAGTTCCAGTTAAACCAGATACCGTTACATAATATCTGTAAGCACATCTATCTTCACACTGATTCCCGCTAGGTGGATCAGGTGTATAAACTAATATTCCACGTGCAAAAATACATAAGGCATCTGAAGAAGAGTCTTGTATCCAACCACCACCTCCCTCGTCATAATACCACATTAGACCTGGTGGATAGTGCTCTGCAGATGCGTATAGGGTTACTGTCTGTCCGTATGCAATATTTCCTCCAGCATCAGTAGCAGTAACAACAAGGTGATAATCATACCCTTGACTAATGACAATAGGTCGAGGAACAGTAAGATAAAAAGTATAGGGTTCTAAACCTCCTGAAATTGGCTGTACTCCTGTCTGACCCACATAGATTCCACTGGCTGGATTTCCTCCAGTATCTCGATAAATTATAACTTTAGCATAACCGCTCGTGCTAACCATATCACCAATTTCAATTGCGTCAAATTTCCAAGTGCCTGGATCAACATAGACACTTTGTGAGACTTGTAAACCAGTATGATAACCAGGAGTTCCAGTACAGTCAGGTTGCCATAAACCAAAATCCGTAATCGTTGTGGTAGTACTTGCATATGTAACTGTGGTTGTACTTGGTGTGAGTGGTATTGTCGTACTAACTGTTGTAAGTGTACTAGTTGTTGTAGTTGTAGTTGTTGTAGTTGTCGTTGTAGTTGTGTGAAATGGGTTCGTAGCAAACAGACCAACTCTCTGCCTATCACTATCGGTAAATACCCCACTAACCAAACTAAGTATTGTCCAATCAGATATAGAATAAGGTTGACTCAAAGCATAGTAAAATCTAAAGAGCCCTCCCGAATCTCTAGATATTCTTAACCAAACTTGTGGGATACCAAGAGGAAGAGGAATTATCTGGTCAATTAAAGTTCCAGTTTCAGAATACAAACCATAAACATATAAAGACCCACCTTCTCGTCTTACTCCAATTTTAGTATAGATATCAAGACTAGCAAGATTTCTAGACATCACACCATACTCTTGACCATCATAAGTAAGGGTTGGAGTGAGAACTTTAACCCAATAGTCATACGGTCTATTTGGGTCAATACACTGAGCAATGTAAGTTGGAGTACATGGATCTATTGCATCACATCCATCTGGGCCAGAGAGTATATTCATATACCCACCGGATTCAACAAAATCTCCACCTTGTTTGTCCCTAAGAGTCCACCAAGAACCTATTGCTCCATCATTAAAATCATCCTCAGTTAGATCAGGTGGACAAATTGTAGTTGTAGTTATTGGCGGTATAGTAATAGTTGTAGTTGTAGTCGTGGTTATTGTACGAATATCAGCAGTTAAAACCTGGCCATCGTAACCCACAAGTACGTGACGACTTATACCATCAAATGCAATGGCAGTTAATCCGCTTTCTCCACTATCTTGGTCATATTCATATGTAAATGGTTGATAACCATCTAAGGTTGTTATAATCTTTTGACGATCTGAAGAACTGGTATCATGTGCTGCAATTACAAATTGACATCCATTCCATACCACACCATAACAAGCATCTTCATAATCTAGACGTGGAGCACCCTCTGCTTGAGAAGTCCTAGTCCAATTTACACCATCATCTGATATCCAAGCACGACCTGGTGAACCGACAGCAAAGAATCTGCTACCGTTAAAAGCAAGTCCATAAACGGCATTATCAGCAAGCCACTCATCAGCAGCGCTCCAATTAAGTCCATCATATGAATATGTAAATCTTGGCACAGTAACTCCGGAGCCACCACAACCAACAAATATTCCATCACCATAAACTAAATCAGTGAAGTTAAACATATCTGGACACCCATTAGGAAGGGCAGTCCACGTAAGTCCTCCGTCAGTAGAATAAGAAGAGCGTTCTTCAATAGTATGAGACCATGCAGCAGCAACAATTAATCCGCCTTCATTACAAGCAAATCCTCGGACAATTCTACCTGAACCATTTGCAGGGTTTACTCTATATGACCAATTAGTACCATTTTGAGAAGTATAAATTACATTTCGTCCGCCAATAAACCAAGTACAATTCAGATACCTTACAACAAATAGATCTTCAGATGTAAAAGTAGATAACTGAATCCAAGTTTCTCCGTCGTCAGTAGAGGTAATTACCTTCCCACCATCACCAACTGCAACATATCTGCCATTACCATAAGCAACAGAGTGTAAATCATGTATTGTACCTGGTTTATACCTATCAATTACATCGTATTCATAACTTGATAACCAAGTACACGGGACTAAATCAGGATCATAATAAACATCCACCTTAGCAAGTGGTGGTTCTGAAAAAGTTGAATAAGTTTTAAGGTTCTCGAAAACTGGCGGCACATCTAAATAATCGTGATGATACTCACGGAGGCAAAGATACGCATATCCACCGATTTGGCTCTCTAAATATGCTCTTCCAGCAGAATTTAAATAAACATAATTATATTTCTGATCTGGATCAAAAAGCATATGACCAAATTCAGGTCCAGTAAACCCACCAAAATCGTCAAGATCAAATGTTGTTGGGCCTTGCTGAACTACCCAGCGTGCAGGGGTAGTTACAGGAATATCTGTGGGCCAATACAAACCAATTCTTGCATCTGTAATAGTCGTTCCGAGTGGAATATTACTTAAATCAAATCTAAAGTAGAACCTCCAAAGATTGTAATAATCAGTACCCTTACTTTGATAGTGAACAACATTAATTGCATTGCCAGTAGCAATTGCATTTAGTAATACTTGACCAATAGCAGCAGTTGAGTCACGTGCATCAGACCAAGTCAGTTGATTAGCTCGATACATCGCTCCACCGAATGACGTATCAGCACAGATTCCATATGGAATGCCAGGCGGTGTAGTCGTAGTGATGGTTGAAGTAGTCGTAGTAGTCGTAGTAGTCGTTGTACTAGTTGTTGTGGTTGTAGTTGTACTAGTTGTCGTAGTCGTAGTCGTAGTAGTAGTTGGACAAGGTTGTCCAACAAGAGTAAACGAACCACCTACACAATCTCCACCCACTTGTGTCCAAGAAATGTAATCTTCTGGAGGACACGTATTTACAACTGCATCAGCCTCAAATATCAGGCAAGCGGTTGCATCTACTGTTACTCTAAGTTCCCAGATTCCATAATCACAAGTTATCTTTATCTCATTATCATCGTCATATAGAACACCAAGATAATGTGCCCACTTACATCCACCTGGGCCATGATATGGTTCTAAGATATAAGTATCATTAAGAGCTGAGCAATCAGCTAAATCACAAGATCCAGACCAACCACTGAGAGTTAATTCATAGCAAGGAGCACAAGTAGAATCACAATAAGTATACTCTGGACAAGGAGCAGTGGTTGTAGTCGTAGATGTCGAGGTCGTAGTAGTTGTCGTGCTAGTTGTCGTCGTTGTAGTTGTACTTATAAATGAACCACTATTAAGAGTAAAGTCATACTCTGCACTAAATTGTGTAGTATATTGATCATTAGCAAATAGACCTATCTTAACATTAGCTGTACTATCAAGACTACCAGCAACAGGATCATACGGAGTCCAAGTTATTCCATTTGTTGAGTAGAAAGTCTCAAATAGAGAACCGATCCTTCTAATCCTCAAGAAGAACGGTAGGTTTGTGTCAGCAGTATAGTTCTCATGGTAAGGACCACCTACCCTGTGAGTAACCCACGCTTGTTGACCAAAGTAGTATTTCTTTCCTACTGCTGCCCAATTATTATTATCTACATAAGCAACTAAACCAGTTATCTGTTGATTTTGATTGAAGTTTGTAAGGCTAATCAACTTAGCAACTACGTCGAAATCTCCAGCAATCATACCCTGGTATAGCCAGTTAAAGTCTGCTGTACCACCAGCTAAAATATTCTCTTGACTACTATTTATAGTTAACGATGCTTCGACGAACGAACCAGTAGAACCAGGCTCTTGGTGCCACCAAGCATCAATGACAGCGTTATCAAAATAGTCATCTACAAACGAGACAATTGGTAAAGTTGTAGTTGTCGTAGTTGTGGTAGTCGTGCTTGTCGTAGTGCTTGTCGTAGTAGAGGTCGTTGAAGTAGTGGTAGTCGATGTTGTGGTTGACGTTGTAGTAGTTGGAGGAACTGTAGTAGTCGTCGTGCTAGTAGAAGTTGTTGTCGTACTGGTTGTAGTTGTCGTACTAGTGGAAGTCGTTGAAGTACTCGTCGTCGTGCTAGTAGAAGTTGTTGTTGTAGTCGTACTAGTGGAAGTCGTTGAAGTACTCGTCGTAGTACTAGTTGTTGTAGAAGTTGTAGTCGTACTAGTGGAAGTTGAGGTTGTAGTTGTAGAAGTTGAAGTTGTTGTGGTTGTAGTCGTACTGGTTGTAGTTGACGTACTTGTAGTTGTGCTGGTTGTAGTTGTAGTAGTTGTGCTTGTCGAGGTCGACGTAGAGGTTGTCGTACTTGTAGTTGTGCTGGTTGTAGTTGTAGTTGTAGTAGTAGAAGTTGTAGTAGTTGTTGTAGTTGGGCCAAGATCATTACCATAGATCTTAATATCACACATATCGAAGGCATCAAAAGCCCAATTTACACCATCATCCCATGAGTAACCTATAGAACCACCTGCGTATGCATTAAAATTAGTCCTATACGTATAAGCATTTGTTGCTGTTCCAGATGGCTCCATGACCACCCAGAATTTTGCTCCTATCTGTACAGGAGAAGCAAAAGTGAATGTAAGAGTAGTGGGAGTAGTTGTAATAGCTACATCATCCGAAGTACCTAAAAGTACTCCACTATATGGATTAGTAGGATGGTAGGTATATATAGTTAGTCTAGCTGTACCAGAAGTACCTACAATTCGACACGATCCTATAACTATACTAGTAATCTCGAAAGTTCTATCTGGAGTAACACTTTGACACACACGAGTTGAACCGTACAAATCAGTACAACTTTCATTAATTTCAAAGAGTGGAGGACTAGTAGTAGTTGTGGTAGACGTGCTTGTAGAAGTTGTAGTCGTACTAGTTGTAGAAGTCGACGTACTCGTTGAAGTAGTTGTAGATGTCGAGGTAGAAGTTGATGTTGACGTACTGGTTGTAGTCGTCGTCGTAGAAGTTGAGGTTGTGGTTGGAGGAGGTGTAGTCGTTGTTGTACTAGTACTTGTTGTTGTCGTACTAGTTGTGGTAGTTGTAGTTGTAGATGTAGTGGTAGTTGTCGTGCTAGTTGTTGTCGTTGCTGTCGTTGTTGTCGTACTAGTTGTCGTTGTAGTAGTTGTTGTGGTAGTAGTCGGAGGAGGAGTTGTCGTAGTTGTGCTCGTACTTGTTGTGGTTGTTGTACTAGTCGTGCTTGTTGAAGTGGAAGTTGTCGTAGTCGTACTAGTGGTAGTCGTGGTCGTTGTTACACTTTCTCCACCTAGGGCCGAATATCCAGTTGGTGGGGTATAGTTTAGAGTCACAGAATCCCCGTTTATTGAGGATTGGTCACCTGAGTCGTAAATTCCTTGAAATGGATACCAAGTTGCTGAAGCTATCCCGCTAAAAGCCGCATTTGTTCCGGCAGCAGGATCACCACTATTTTGCCAGACATTATTAACAGCAAACCAAATTTTACCGCTATCCAAATCAAGAGCAACTCCAATTATATTTCCCTCACTATAGCTATTTCCATAAACAGAACCACCACCGCTGTGATACTTCTGACCGTTATCAAAATAACCATAACTAGTAGTTTCTTGACCAGGGTAGCGGTTTTCAACAAGGTGGCCACTTTGAGCAATACCCGTCATATGGCTATTTCCGCTAGCCATAACATCTATTGTGATCTCCCAATACCACTTACCAAACGCTCTTCCAAGTGTTCCACCCACAGATTTCCAACCACTCGCATTTGATTTAACAGTAAGGTTACTATTGAATAACTGTAACTGTGCAGCCTTCCAGGTTGGGTCCCACGTTAGTTGACCAGGAGGATACGTAGTAGTAGTCGACGTAGAGGTTGTCGTTGTGGTAGTCGTACTGGTGGTCGTAGTTGCAGAGGTTGTCGTTGTAGTGGTTGTTGTGGTGGTTGTAGTAGTCGTTGTTGAAGTAGTTGGAGGAAGTGTAGTTGTTGTCGTACTAGTTGTAGTTGTACTAGTAGTCGTGCTCGTAGATGTAGTCGTTGGTGGTACAGTTGTACTAGTTGTAGTTGTAGTAGTGGTGGTAGTATAATCTTCAGGAGCATTAAACCCAGAAGGTGGAGTATGGGTAAATGATGTCTCCCCGAAATTGACCGTTATCTGTCTATCGGTGCCGCCGCCCAAACTAAATCCGGCATAGTAAGTCCCACCACTTGCGATAGTAAATGCAGGATTAGTACCAGTTGCTGGATTAGCACCAGCTCCATACCAACTACCATTACGACCAAACCAGAGCTTAAGATTATTAAGATCTAGTGCGATCATAACTATATCGTTAGTAACGTAATCAGCTCCCAAATCACCAGCTTGAGAATTACCATTCCATATACTACCATTGTTGAGTATTCCATAACCAGCAGCGCTCGATCCTACATGATTGTTTGTCTCTCGGAGCTTCTCAACTCCAAGCATTTGGCCACCGCCAACATCAATGTGAATTTCCCAATACCATTTGCCGCCACTTGCTACAGGGAAACCTGGAGCGGCATAAGTAGTATCCCAACCACCATCCCAACCAGTACTTGTGGCTGTTAAATTACAGTTAGATAGAGTTATATCGGCACTAGTATAAGAAGGATCAAGGGCATACTCTAAAGGAGGACAAGTTGTTGTAGTTGTACTAGTTGTTGTTGTCGTAGTTGTAGTGGTTGTGGTAGAAGTTGTCGTAGTAGTAGACGTAGTTGTTGTTGGAAAATAAGGAATGGTAGTACTCGCTGTAGAAGTCGTTGTTGATGTAGTAGTCGTTGTAGTGGTTGTAGTAGTGGTAGTTGTCCATGTTTGCCTTAAAAGAGTTCCAAATAAATTGTGATATGTTGCCTTTCTCCAAGCATCAGGTCGGGAAGCATTAGAAATTCTGACTTCACCAATCTTGCCCTCCCAGAGCAGAGCTGGACTTGGAGGACTAGTTCCTGGACCAGCTTCACAACCTATTTGAAGCATATTACTATTAGAATAAGTAATATCATAAGTTCCTCCAGCATCATTTATCTGAACCTCAGTATCATCAATCTGAAGGACACCGTATCTTCCATCATAATCACAAGCAACATAGTGCCACCCATCTGAAATATTGGATGATGGTTCACACGCTCGACCATAAGTTCCGTTTCTATAAACGTCAAAGTATAAATGGTCAGTACAATACGAACCTGACTCATTCAAACCTACTGCATATCCACCAGCTTCTGTTTTTGAAACTAAATGGTCTGATCTAGTATTCCAATTAGGCCCATCCCACGCTGGATTTTCATTGATTGCAAATACCTCTAAGCAAAGGCGAGTGGGTGCTAAAGTGGAGTGGTGTGGCACTCCAATACGTTGATTTTTAGTTTCTTCAAAAACAACTGCTCGACCAGGAATCCCTCCACCAATCTCAACAAGATCTCCAGCTTCAAAATTAAATGGAGTTCCGTCATTAGAGTTACTAGTTGAGTCTTTAATATCATCCACTCCATTACCACTTGGATCTTGTGGATGAATAACCATAACAAAATTATTATCCCAGACATTTTGAGCAGGAGATTCACTAATATCACCAACGTAGGTTGTATTATCTGCTTCATCCTTATCATACCAGAAATAGAAGGAAGTATCTGCAGTGGAATCAATGGCAGGAAGTTTTGTGTGAATTATTCCAACCTGAGCGGTGGAATCAAAATACTCAATCTCAACATAACATTGGTTGTTTCCGGAGGCATCAGTTGTGACTTTAATTTTCTTTCGGTCAGCTTCCGTTAACTCTACAAAAACCTCTGGAAAATTACTTAAGTCAATTGCAACTGGAAAATCTGTAAGATTCTCATCAACCTTAGAAGAATCTATAAACAGATTTATAACATTATCCCAAGCCATCTATTCTCCCTTTAATAATTTTCCTCCGGATTATTTTAAATTTGTTCTAAATCTAAGCATCATCTGAACAGATAGCTCTCATGTTCCAGTTCTCGATCTTTCGGGTATCAACTCCTTCAACAAACCAATCTCTTTCACTGAAATCTTTTTTCACAGGTCGTATTAGTAAATGCCATGTCATACTTGATTCTTCAAAATTCAGTCCTTTCAAAACTTTAGAGAGCTTATTACAAACTCCATAATTATAAACCATAGTGAAATTAAACGGTTTTGTCTTTAGTATAAAACGAAGAATATTGTCGAGGTCTTCAACATTTTCAACTACGTAATCAACTATATAACCATTATTACCATTTGGTTGAGTTGAGAAAATAACGTAGCTTCTGTCTTTATAACCAAAAAATAAATATTTATTTTTAGAATTTCTCATCTTCCATTGGAAGTATTCTTCAGTACGAACTGGAGTAATCTTATCAAAGTTATCCTCTTTCAAAATAAGATCACAAATTTTCTTTAGGTCTGGAATTTCAAAAAAGAGTACCCCACTAAAATCGCCTTTTATCTCTATATCTTCTTTAAAAGCACGCCTTGTATAATAACTTTTCTCCAAAAATTTTCTAAAACCCAATTTTAAATAACCTGGTGTTGAAGTACCTCCTGAGGTAAAATTTAGAAGGAACTTATAGTTTGATTGATATTTATTTGCTGCTTGACCCATCGCCACTGATAAACCTTTCATACGATGTTTCTGATCTACAACTGTATCTCCAGCAATTAAAGTTTTAAACTCTTGTCCTTTAACTCTCCATTTCATAGGAGAATATCCTCTAAAACCAACCACTTCTCTATTATATAAAGCAACTATTCCGTGTGGAAAATTTGAATAAGGATTTTCATAATGTTTCCATTTGAGATGGTCAATTCTAAAATCGCGTTTTCCGCCCCAAAGGTATTTTATCACTTTTGCAACCTGATCTATCATATTAGGATGATAGTGAAAAATCTCATAATCTCCGTATATCATTTTACCAACCTATTTGATCAGAACCTTCTAGTTTCACTCCACCACAAATTCTTCCATAATTCCCATCTTGTTGAAGAACTAGGAATCTTCTAAATTCTTCAGAAGTCATAAGTTCTCTTTCATTTGCCTCAGCTAAATTATGAACACGTTTTAATAGGTCAGAATTTTTAGCAAGTTTAGTCCTGCCTTTGTCGTACCAAATATTATCTTCAAGGCCAACTCTTACTCCACCACCGTAGGCAATAGCAATTGAATTTACCATAGATTGTGCATCACCTACACCAGCCGCACTCCAATAAGACCAATTGGGTAAATCATTTATCATAACTCCCATATGTAATAGAGTTGCCTGAGCACACGCAATATTACCAAATAATAAATTAAAATAGTGAGGGGGATCTAATAAGTCTTTTCTCTCCAAGTATTTAGCATAATTGATCATACCCGAGTCAAATGCTTCAAGTTCGGCCAGGATGCCACGAGTTTTCATCACTCTTGCAAGGTCCTGTATCATCTTTGGAGAGCTAACACTTGCTTGGTAATTAAAATTTACAGAACTCAAAGTTAAACTTCCCATATCTGGTTTTACATTACCATTAAGTTGTAAAACCTCTGATCGTTCTTCAAATTCTTTAAATGTACGACCGCTCAAGGAAACACAAATAACCAAATCTTTTGAAAATTTTCTAATTCCCTCAATAATATCTTGATAAACTTCTGCTTTATATGTAGGTTCACCCGTCTTCTTGTCTCTTGCGTGAAGGTGAACAACAGTAATACCAATTTCGTACGCTTCGTGTACATCTTCAATAATTTCATTGATTGTAATAGGTACATAAGGAGTCATTTCCTTGGTAGGAATCATGCCGGTAGGAGTGAAATTTATGATTAGGTTCATCTTAACTCCTCTGGCAGTTTAAAAAAAGAAAGGCGGCAACCCTCTAATAAGTTACCGCCCTATGTCAACTTCCTTAGATATGGACATGGTCCAATCTTATCTGTAAATACTTTATTAAGTTCACAACATTCACCACATCTGCTACATTCTCCTTTTCTCTCTAATTCATCAAACCAATATGTACAAGATAGATAATGTTTCTTAAGTTTTGTCTGTAGAGTCGGAAAATCCCTACAGATTTTTGGTCTATCTTCATATATCAAGCATCTAGATTTTGGTTCCAACATTGATCTTAAATGAGACCATAGTACCAGATATTTGATCAGTAGGAGGATTATTATCTCTCCACTGTAATGTAGGAGTGGGGTCAACATCCCATGTACTAGTGCTTGCTAGACCACCAGGAACTCCATTCCACTCCCATCCTATAGCTGGGTTCCATACATAAACAGTTACAGTAGTTCCACTTCTAGTAAATCTGATATAGTGAGTACTGGTTGCATCTATTGTCCCATATGAACCCCAAGAATTGAAATTATCAGTTCCGTCTAGATAATACTCAAATCCACCAGCTCCGTCACCTCTTATCCAGACATAAGCTTCTGCACCACCTTTAACACCCTCAGTCAAGGCAAATTGCATATAAGTACTGATAGTGGGAGCTGAACCAAGGTCATATATATCTACTTCCAGACAGATATCGAAATCACCACCTATATCAAATTGACCAATTAATCTAGCAAAATCTATTGCGTGAACAATATGCTCATAACCGTTAGCTCCTGGTGATGCAATGTTACTTGCATCTGTTTCAGACCAATCAGCCGTAATACTTGAGAAATTATCAGTAAAAACAGAACCATCACAAGCCACAAGGGGACTAACAGGAGTAGTCGTTGTGGTTGGAGCAGATGTCGTGGTAGTTGTAGTCGTTGTAGCCGGAGGAGCTGTTGTTGTGGTTGTAGTAGCCCCAACTACGAAGAATTCAATATTCTCAATCTCTCCAGTACCTGGTGCATCTAAATCATAAATCCTATACATATCTTTAGCGCCCCAAGTTATATCAGCCACACCAACTTGACTAGCTCCATTCGGAACCACCGTAGTTGCAAGTGGAGTTCCACCACTATCTCTTAACTGTAAGTTCCAACCCTTTGAAGCATTATTGGTTGCAGTAATTCTAATCTTTGTTGGTCGATAACCATTTGCCCAAGTTCCTGCTGCTTGAATTACTAAACCTGGACCTGCAACATTATACGAATCTCCATCCCAAGTACAGTTAGCTGCGCATGTCCAGAAACTTGGTGATCCAAATTTCTCTTCCCACTCACCTGGGGGAGAAGTTGTCGTTGTAGTAGGAATAGCAGTAGTTGTTGTAGTGGTCGTACTTGTACTCGTTGTAGTCGTATATGGCAGACATGGTGGCCAGTACCTCAAATCAAACCCGAACCAATCAACCTCAGTGTAATTATCAAAGAATACTGGATCACAATCACCCAACATCACATAGAGATATGCAGGAGGTAAATCTGCCCACGGTGCACCAGCTAATGGCGGAATTGTGAACAACAGTATACCAGCACAATTATAAATATTAACCCAAATTGTGTTCACATCAGACTGAAGTTCATAACGATAATACATATTCATAGTTGGAACAAAAGATGTAAGAGGAGTTGGAGGTGGTATCCAACCCATACTCTTCTCATCCCAATAGAGCCAAGCAGGTCCTGCTCCCATACTGTAGTATGAGACGTAGCACAAACCTTGATCTACCTCAATTCTTAAAACAGGACCAGCCCCACCAGGATCAGTAAGACCCATAACTGTAGTTCTAGATGATCCAGGTGTTCTTACTCTTGCTTGACATCTCGCCCACATACCAGTTTCATAAGCAAACATAGTAACTAGACACTCATTAGTCTTAATATCATCTATTACAACAGTCGTTCCTGCTTCAACCGGAGCACCTGTTACTGACCAGGGAGGAGTATCCACTATGCCATTATCAAAGTGATCGCCCCACGCCCAAGGAGCTGTGGTAGTAGTAATAAATGTCGTAGTTGTAGTTGTAGTAGTTGTGGTGGTTGTCGTTGCTCCAACTTCCCAGAATTCAATATTCTCAATTTGACCAATACCAGGAGCAGTATCATCTACAATATTATTTAAATTCTTAGTAAACCAACCAATATCAGCCTCAGCAACCTGAGAAGCACCGTTAGGTATAAGAAGTGTTGCTATAGTTGAATTTCCAGAATCTCTTAACCTAAGGGTCCAACCTTTCGAAGCATTGTTCGTCGCAGTAATTCTAATCTTTGTTGGTCTGTAACCGACATACCAAGTACCGGCGGCATTAATCTGTAGACCAGGACCTGCAACATTATATGAATCTCCATCCCAAGTACAGTTAACAGCACAAACCCAGAAATTCGGAGAACCAAATTTCGATACCCACTCGCCGGGAGGAGTCGTAGTCGTAGTCGGAGCAGCTGTAGTAGTCGTAGTGGTTGTTGTAGTCGTGTACGGTATACAAGGCGGCCAAGAACCTGGTATACAACCAAAGCCAAACCAATCAACTTCTGTATAGAAAGTATTAGTAGGTCCGAATCCAGCATATGCTCCAAGATAGACTCCAGTAAGTGGACCGCCACCACCCATGAGAGTAGCACATGGCACAGGAGAAGCACCAGTAGATATAAAAATACCCATAGTGCAGTCATAAATATTAACTATCAAATTCCCTTTGACAAATTGAAATTCAAATCTAAAGTAAATATTATCTGGAATAGGTGGTCCAGCAGGCGTCAGTCCAACAATTGTCCAAGCAAGACCATCCCACCAGTAAGTGGTTCCAAATGAATCTTGATATTCAATATATGTACCAGTTGTATTTGACCATATTCGTACAACAGTTTGATATGGAGGACCACTGCTCATATCAAGTAGACTCATAATATGACTTGAGACACTTTCATTATTTCTTACTCTAGCTTGTGTCTGGTAGTAACTTGAACAATCAAACGGAACAGGTCCTGAATCCATATAACCTGTACCAACACCTTGGAATATCACAGTTGTACCTGCTTCAACTGGAGCGCCCATTGGTGTCCAAGGTGGTGTTACTATTCCATCATCCATATGATCTTCCCAGATACACGAAGGAGCAGTCGTAGTCGTAATAAGTGCGGTTGTAGTAGTAGTCGTCGTAGTTACAGTCGTTGTAGTTGTAGTTGTCGTAGGAACTGTAACTGTAGTTGATGTAGTGGTTGTCGTAGTTGTAGAGGTTGTTGGAGCAGGAGTAATTGTAGTTGACGTTGTAGTTGTACTTGTCGTAGTAGTAGGAGTAGGTGGAAGTGTAGTTGAAACAGTCGTTGTAGTCGTAGTTGTCTCGGTTGGAATAGCTTCTTCCTGTGCAGTTAAGGTTACACGGCCACTTAAATAACTAGTGCTACCTGGAGCAGCATAAATCTTAATACTACTAAGACCACCAGCGTAATAACCTACTAACTCTCTTTTCATAAAATCATTACTATCTTGATATGTAGAAAAGGATGAGTGCACAATAACTGCTGTTGAATCAATTGGTTTTGCTCCAAATTGAACCCGACCCGTACCTACATCACACTTATGACTAAATTGAATATAATCTATTGCTCCACTCTGATTAGTTGAGTGAGATGGCGCACCACCAGCAACTCCACCATCGTGATAAGCATACTGATAGTTGTTACCAGTGTCACCATTAAATTGAAGACGAAGTTCAGTTACTTCAGAGGTAGTAAGTAATAATGAAAGGTCATAAATTTGACCAGAGGCTAGACCAGTTATTTCAATAAACTCAACTGCTGAAACCTCTTGGTCATAGACAATTGCTAAACCAGGGATCCTTGGCATACTACCAGGAGGAAATGGTGATACAACGCCATAGTGAACTGCAGTTAAATTTGAGGTTAGTTCACTTTCTAAGAGGGTTACAGTTGTGTAACCAGCGCTAAAACTAGCGGACTGTACCGTACCATATTTATATCCATCAATCCCGCAATTAGCTCGGACCCTTCTATCTGTTTGAAATTCAGCACTTCGATCACCAGAGACCCGAAACTGATTGCTGGATATATAAGTTGCAAGCATAACTGTTCCCCCTATTAACTGGTCTTGTATCTATTTGTACAAACTCTTGTAGGTATTTATACAATAAACTAAAAATCTTTCCAGCGTTCAACCCATTCGTAAATATCCACACACGTTCTCTTTTTAATATGTTCTCGTTGGGGGTTGCACTTGATTACTACATCCTCCAGCATGTCTTGTTTTACTTGCTGGTGGCCCCTCGCATTATCAACTAGCCTTTGTGCTATCTCTCTACCACAAGCAAGATATAAGGCTATGATTCGATTTCTCAACCAATCATTATAATTCCAATGATACCCTCTCTGCTCTGCATAGTGATAAATTGCAGGTCTTGGAAAAATATTTACGTTATAACCCATTACTGCTAAACAATAGTTTACAAAGTTTTCTCCACCTCCGTAGATTCCAAGTTCACTCGGCCACATTTGAAGTTCATCAACCATTATCTTCCTACTCATTAACATCCCGCAGGTTGACATACAGGGAACTTTATAAGGTTTTCCATCAGACGGTCGTCTATACCTACTAAATGAATAGTGTAGCGCTCCTTTCTCAAGATCAAGTTTAGGTTTATAAATCAACTCCATACCGGGGCGTTCCATCATGTACGAGATCGGAAGGTGAAGCGACCCGTGTAACTCTTCTTCATTCTTCTTGTAATATATGAACATATTGAAAAGACAGTCCCTACCAATAATACAATGAGCATCACAAAAGAATAGATAGGGAGACTTTGAATGAATGATACCAAAATTTTTAGCATTCCAATGAGACAGCTTTTTATCATAGTGTAAAACCCTCAACCTTGGACCATGACCTCTTGCGACGTTATTTAGAAATTTGAAACCTTTGTCTTGCTCTTTACCACAAGAGGAATTAGGAATCCAATTGTTGACTGCAATTATTTCATAGTCAAGTCGTCCCTCCAATTCACACATCACATTTTGAATAGTAAATACATTTTGGGGATACTCATTTACAAAGGGAATGACAATTGATAATTCCGGCATTCTCTACCTCTAATCAAGTGAGAGTCTATAGCAATCTGCAGGGGGTTTTCGCCTCAAATCAGGATAATTAAATTTAACATTCTCAGAACCTGCCCAGTGTGTAATATCTCTCTTACCAAACATTCTCATTTCGTAAACTTGACCAAAACCTCTAGTTACAAAAACTCTAATTAAATTCCAGTTCTTATCATATATTTGAATCTCACCATCAACTTCATTTCTTTTCTTACAACCATGAAAATGATGAGGAGAAATTCCAATACAATTATATTTATCAGTAATGGAAACCCCTCTAGGGAAACCACCAGTCCGAACTACTTCTTTCCCTGTAGTTGTAATTATCTTCCCATCTCCAGAAGAGCAGGTAAAAAACTCACCATTTTCACACCATATATTATGGATCATTCTGCCAACATCTAGAGTTTCTATATACTTCAAACTGGGATACTCAAAAATTGAAATAAAACTTGGCCTCTGTTTATTATGAGCACAAACAAAAACATGACCATCATAAAACCAAACGCCATTCATATGATAAATATCTCCACCCCTCTTCTCTGGCCCCCTATAGGTTTTTTCGTTAAACATCCTCCAAATTTCCCAACTCTTATTATCAAAATCATAAATATTTGCATAATCATATTGAGTATTAGCAATCCAGAGTTTATCATCAAACCAAAGAATCTGATGAGGAGCAATAATTGAACGATGTTCTGGAGGTTTAATAGTTTCTATCCTTTTAAAATTACGATCATAAAAAAGGAAAGTTGTTGAAATACCCAACCAAACACAAGTAACGAGAAATCTATCACTCCAAGTTATTCCCCAATGATAAAGTTGGTGGTGCCTCTTAAAGATATCATAATCTCCAGTTTCTGGATCCAGAATCAAATACGCTCCATAAGTTCCAACAATTAATTTCCCAGCTAGATCAACCACTTTTAATCCCTTCTACTCTAAAATCTCTACGGCCCATTCCATGTGTCCAACCTTTTCCAACATGCCTAATATAGAATCCAATCTCAGCCATATGTTGAGCAACCATACACCCAGTCCAACCAGATTTATGTGTCCACTCTTCTCCACGAGTATACCTGTGAACGTTTGCAAAGATACAATCAATTAAGCTCTTAACATCTGGTTCTTTCCGGCCACCCCATCTATTACCACAGTCACAACCAACATAATACCAATAAGCACCTAAGATATCTGGACCTTCAATTATTAAAATTCCTCCGGGTTTAAGAACATAGTATATATCTTTAAGCATTTGTATACTTTGCTCAGGTTGAAAATGTTCGATTACATGAGAACTCAATACTTCATCAAAACTATTTTCTTTGAACGGTAAATACTCAATCATTCCAACCACTCTAGGTACATCCATTTCAGGTTTACGTATCTTCATATCATAATTAACAAATTCTTTCTTCAACATTATACCACTACCAAGATTCAACTTCAAATTACCCTCCAGTTGGTGGTGTCGGTTTCGTCAACTCATCAATCTTCTTTTGCGCTTCAATTCTTTTCTGCTTCCAATATTCATATTGAGCTTTCAAATCCTGATTATTTGGATCTCTTTTCAATTTATATCTGAAATCTGTTTCCCTATCCAAATATTCTTGATACCTCTGGTTCCAGAACTGTAAATCTTGCTGTTTCTGAAACTGCTGTAAACTAGATATAACCTCTGTCTCAAGGTTCTCAAGTTTACCAATAATATCCTTTTTGTGGATATCTAAATCCTTTTCTGTTGCAACCACAGCATCAAGACCATAAAAACCAGCTATCAAACCTATTATAACACCAATTCCAACAATTAATTTCCAAAGTTCAACACATTTCTTTTTGACGTTATCAATAAGACAAACTTTTTTATTATTATTCTCTTCTGGCATTTTCATCCCTCCATAAAGCAAAAGGCGGAGATTTCAAAACTTCATCTTCAGGTAAAGAATTCACAAATTTTGTTACACCTGGAAAACTATCCTCCTTATTCTCCTTTATTAAATGCCATGCATAGTCGTGAAAAATCACATTCCCACATTTCCTAACAAGTTCATAATCATGAGATACTGCTTTATATGTATGTTCACCATCAATAAAAGCACAATCAAAATCGAGATTCTCAACAAATTTCTTTATTCGATCTAGCTCTGGAGAAACGAAAAATCTAATTCTTTCAGAAACCCCTAGATAATCCCATATCTCTTTCGAAATGGGTTGAAAATGCAAATCTACAGTTATTACTTCCGCAAATAAACTTAAGTAGGCTGCAGATAATCCTTGATAAGTTCCAATCTCCAGAATCTTCTTTGGTTTTACTATCTCAATGAAGTCTTTTAGTATCCGACTAATCTCAATTTTGTCAATTGCGGTAGCCTCATTATTAATTTTGCTACCAAACCTTTCCTTAATAGTTTCAAAAATATTCTCTTCTGATATAAAATCGGTTAAATTTTGCCGCATTTTGCTTCCCTGCTGTGAGTTCTTAAATCACCTATACAAGTGAATGATGGATATTTAAAACCACCCCAGTATCGCTCTGAATAGACTTTAAGTGGTAATAGGCTAGCATAACAGCTTTCTTTACAGTAGTGATTTTAATTTCCTGCATACACTCTTTCTCAACGGGATTAATACACGGACCAGGATTATAGCAATAGGAGCAGTATTTCCTATTTGTTATATTAATTTGTTCTTTATAACCATTCCACTCCGGGTCAGCAAAACCTCCATAAACTACAACACACGGAATATCTAATGCCCTACATAAATGAGATATTCCGCCTTCTGCACATATAATAGCCCTACACGAAGTAAGAAATTCAACAATTTCCCGTACTCCTCCAACTTTTGGAATAGGTTGAAACCCAGATTCCTCAGATAACTCAGAAAATTTCCCCCAATTCTTCTTTCCATGCCAGTGATTCTTATGTATAACCTGAACTCCAATATTACCCTTTCTATCTCCATGCTTAAATTTAAAATAGATCTCAGGTTTCAAAATAGGTATTTCAGTCTGAATTCCATATTGCTGACAAACTATTTCCCAATCTCTTAGTATGTGATGTTTTCTGGGCCACTTTCTATGAATAGGATCATCATAACCCAGAAAAACTCCCTCTTTACCTCTTGTATTAACTTCATCAATAAAAGGATTATTCTCTAATAAGAGAGGATAATTAGTATTTACAATTATCTTCCTATCTGGATATGCCTCCTTAATTTTTCTCAGAGTAGGAGTCATAAATAGACAATCACCTATACCATTAAATGATTTTATTACTATATCTACCAATTTCTGCTCTCCCCAATAATGGGCAACATCTCCTCCTTATAAATTCTATCCATATTATACATCCGTCTCATAAATGTCTTTGCCATAAGTGAGTATTCTTGTCTCATTCTACCTCTAATAATAGTTGCTATATCTTCGTAATATTTATCACCCGGTATTGAAAAATTATGGGTAAAACTTCCAAAATCAAAGTACAGGGCATTTAAACCTGCAACCTCTGACTGCATTTGTAGAGATCTATTCAATACTAATAGCACTCCACCACTTAAAGCAGCCTCAGGAAGAACAAGTCCAAATGCTTCTTCTCTCGTTGGAAAAATAAAGAGGTTCGAAAGAGAAAATAAATCTTTCACAATATTAGCATCAACACCTGTTTCAAAGCGGGGAGTTTCAAAACGTGAACTAAATATTAATTCTTTATCTGGTTCTAAACCAAGACCCCTAGCAGTCTGGCAATATTGCTCAACGGTTTGACGATGTTTGTCAACATTACACCACTGGTTTAGAATAATAAGTCTAACACTTTCTCCCTGCTTCTTTAGGTTAGAGAAGATTCTTATAACATAATCAACACCTTTAGCATGAAGACGATCAACTGAAGCCGGATATACTTGAATAATAGAAGCATTCATTAAGTCATATTGATCTATCATCCTACAAGCAATTGGATCAAAATCCATAAAGGTTCTCATATCCTTTATATGGTGAACAATTCGAACATCATCCAACTCCCCTCTAAATTGTTCAGCAACTCGTAGTCTATCAGTTTCATTAGGAAATATGATCTTATGCTTCTTGCTTGGAATTTTCCAATATTCGCGCATACCACTTGGAATACTATGAACCCAATGAAGCCATCTAACATGGGGAAGTTGAAAAGATGCTTTTTCGAGACCTAATTTGTAAGGTAGGAACCAACCTTGGAAATTTATATCATGGCAGAAAGCTAATTCATAAACATCTCCATCTCCATCTGTATTAGTAAACACTTTTTTAAGTACCTGTTCTGTCTTATCAATCGTAACTTTGTGTTCTTCTTTTAGGTCATTTATATTGTGGTAATCTTTTAAATGGGCAAAAGGAAGGACTTTGAGCATCTCAACACCCTTAAAATCCTGATCCCTATATTTTTCGTTGACAATAAGGCCAACTTTGTGCCCATTTTTCGTGAGTGCTTGAATGTGGTCTTTAACAATTCCAGTTAATGAGTAGCGAGGATTAAACTCCATGAAGTTTGTGACAATACAAATCTTCTCTTTCTTACCCTTCCCTACACTCTTTTGCTTAAACTGTTTAGGGGGTTCAGGTTGAGGGTGCGGAGCAAGTTTCCTTTTATCCTGAATTGTAAAACCGGATTCAGGTTGCTTTTCCTTCATCTCAACGATTCCATCTTCCTTCTGTTCCATATCAATAACTTCACCCATATTTAATTCTCCTTTTCAATAATCTTTCCTATCACCTTATCAAATCTTTCTGCAAAAACATTATTGTCTAGAACTTCTTTTAGCGCGTTATACGCATTAATTGTTATATATTTGTACTTAGAATAATTTTTTATGACTTGAAAGACAGTTTCTCTAAAATCTGATAGATCTAATTTGACGGGTATATAAGTTTCCATAGGTTTGTAAATATCTGGCCATGTTTCTATATGTGTTATCTCTGGTTTAATCAATATTGCTCCATGAACTATTGCTTCAAAATCTCTCCAACATAATTCCCCATCTCCAAGCGGACTAATACAGACTTTTGAGTGTCTCATTAAAAAGTGATATTTTTTATCTTCTCTACTTTTCTGAACAGGGAATCTTCTAAGTTCCCCACATTTTCCGGAAGTGGTAAATTTATACTCCTCACATAACTTTTTAACCTCACTAACAAAATGATTTCTGTGAAGTTGATAGTGCTCATCGCCCTCATAGAATGGTTCTAGACCAATACTAAAGTGAATATCAATTGGTCTCTCAACACTAAAATCTGGTGCATGCCTCGTAAAGAAATCGTATAGACCTAAATTCCAACCAAGATATATTTTTGAAAGGAGGTCAGGATTCCACTTATTCCTAGGAGTGTATACCTGAGGTATCTCGTATATAGGACTTATTAAATGATAGTGGTAATATGGTAGTTTAAACCTATATAGGTGTAGGTCCTTAAAGAGACACATCTTTGTACAACCAATGACTCGCTCTTGTTCAAGATGCCAGAAATTCAATTTACCTGTAGAAACTTGCTCATTAAATATTATTATCGGACTAGACTCGTCGTTGATCCTTTTTGAATAAGTATGATAGTGAACATCTTTTGGAATAAAAGCAAAATTTATTATCAATATATCGTAATCGTTATTAGAGAATTGATAACCATAATCCTTTAACTCATTTATAGCCCTAGCAATTGGAGTATGTGTAGCTAAAGCTATTCCATTATACCAAACACAAAGTTTAAATTTCATGGACCTCACTCATCTTTATCCAATTCTGAGATTCTTTCATCTCCAGGTAAACCTCACAGGAACTACAAGCAATGTCTTGACGGCTATCTTCTTCTCCCAAGAGCATCTGACGAGCATATTCAATCTTCTCATTATTCAAACTCTCTCTGAGACCTTCTTTAAAAGCATTACCAAAATCTCCCCAATACTGAACACAGCAACCAAGGACTTTTCCATCATAATTAATTTGAGGTTTTGTCCATAGTTGAGTACAGAGGTTTCGAATATAATGCTTACCAAATCTGTTCTTAAATTCTTCTCGTGTAGGAGCTCTCTCAGGTTTAGCTATAGAATCTTTAACATAAAAATTTTCCCAAGAAAGTTTAGGGAAAAAACTCATACCTAACTTTTTAGCCATTTCCCCTGCACTTTCAAGTTCGTGTATATTATGATCAAACATTATAAATTGCCAAGTTAACTGTGGATATCTAGAATTGTACTGCTTCTTAAAATAATTGATAGTTTGAATATTCTCTATCACAGCATTAAAATCTCCTCTGCGTCGATAGATACTATAAGTCCCTGGTGTAGCTCCATCAATAGAACATTTCATACTTCGAAATTTATATACAATCATTGCTTCAAGAATATCTCGACTAACAGTATTTAGATTTACACCATTATCAGCACTCAAACCTACATCTCTCTTATAAGCGTGGTAAAAAATAGGTATCAAGTCCGGGTTGAGAAAAATCTCCCCCCAATTAGAAAGTTCAATATTCGAAATCCAAGAGTTACTATCAACGAGATTTTTAAAATCCTCAATTCGAAGATGTCCAGATCCAAGATACCTACTCACATCTCCTGAAGATGTCGGACAAGAGGGACACTTTAGTTGACAAATTGTTGTAGCTTCTAATCGAATAGATTTCATTACTCTTCTTTTCTAAAACTAAAATATTTCTCACACCATTGGTGCAATTTTGGTTTGTTAGTTGCCCAAGTCCAGCAATCATTACTATCTAGTTTAATGTCTTTTCTGGGGTCAAAATTCTCCGAGACAAGAATCTCAAATCTCTCATCATGAAGCTTATTAATTTTATCTCCATGCCATAGATGAAAAATTAGACCAGGAACAAAATAAACATTGCTTTTAACTATATTATAAATTTCCTCAAACCACACATCTTGATCTAATTGCATTGGTTCAGAAGACAAACTCCTAATATAATTAAATTTATGACCGTAGAAAGTATGGGCCATCATCAAGTCACCAGAACCAAGAATTAACCTATCATAAAAACCGTGCTTATTAAAAATCTCTCTTCTGGCAGCCCAGGCAAACCCAGAATGACCATGTATAAAAAAATCAAAGAGCTTTTCCCTATCAGAATCTCGCATACCGTAACCCATACTATGAATTTTTTGACCCTCTTCTAATCCAAAAGGCAAATCCTCAGAACTTATTATTCCATCCTTTGGTAATCTAATAACGAATGAAAAAGGTTGAATAACAAAATACTTATCCAAAGATTTATATACTTCCTCAACCCAATTATCATTCTGAAAAATAATGTCACAGTCAATCCAGATAATCTTAGTACAATCATCCGGAAGATTTCTTAGACCAATATTTAGTAAACGCTCTTTTTGCCATAATATCGTATTAGATCTTAGTTGGATCAAAATATCAGCATCATCTTTAGTTAACTCAGGTTCCCTACCTCCGAATGATAACTCAACACATAAAAGTTTCAACCCTTGCTTTTGACTAGATAACCTAAACTTCCTATAATTCTTAACCTTGTTCTTATATCCAATAGGATTAAAGAATGAAGTCAAACCCCACAAATTTATCTCCTTAATCTTCTAGCTAATTGAGACCTATAAATATTCTGTGGATAAATACTTTCGGATTTTATGGCTACTAGATTTACTGAATTGGGACCAAAATCTATAGGATATTTCTGAGGATTTTTAGATCGTATATTCCAGAAGGTACCTCGTGCTCCACAGTGTCTCCCGAGTTTTTCTCCTCCACCAGATATCCACATACGACTTCCTAATCCAGCATCAATATTAGTAAACAGGTTCTCATAAGGAGCTTTTTTATGATGATCAAAACACAAGTTTATACCTCTACCATCACAACAGACATTACCTGAGCAATTACTTACTGAGATATCATGTATAAATTGAACTTTAAATTCAAAATTAGTAAAAAGATTATCATCTCCCTGTAGATATATACCATGATGACCAACACAATTATCTCTACCTTTCCGGTTTGATTCAAAAATAATATTTTGGATAGTACAGAATTTACTTCTATCAATAAATATTCCACTATCAGCATTCACAATCTTTATATTTCTTACCCAACAGTCTGAGACATTACTTAAAGCTAAAGCATTATAACCAAGTTCAGAAAAATGACCATCGTACAACGTATTTGGAAATTCAAAACATAGATTCTCTATACTAATTTTGGTCACACTTGAATTAAATTGATAAACTTCAGGTAACCATTCCAATTTTACATCGAAACGTAGGGGGCGATCAAATATAATTAGGTTACCTTTAACCTCAGTAATTCTACAAACTAACGAGACTTTTATATCTTTCCAATTATCAGTATCACCAGAATCGCCTGAGTATAGATATTGTACTAAAGAATTACTTTTTCTTCTAAATTTTATTTCAATCCTTTGGCCAACCCTTAACTCATCTGCTGAAGAAACTATTAAAGAGTCCTCTCCACGCTTAGCTTCTGCAATAATAGATGTAAGAAATCTCTTTTCAAAATTTCCCTTAATCCAGATAAAACCTCCAGACCATGAGTAATTAGAAATTCTCATTTCAGGAGTAATTTTCCAATCTGGTTTAATATCAGTCAGGTGGTTGGGGAAATATAAAACCGTCTTGTCTGGGTCCTCTCCTATGAGTGATACTTTACTTTCAATAATCTTAGTAATCTTATAACGACCAGAAGGAATATAGATAGGTCTATTTACTTCTATAGCATCGAGAAATGCTTGTGAACTATCACGACCATCACCTTTCGCTCCAAAATCATCCACTATACTTACACACTGATTTATTTTTGGTAGAGGTTCTTCTCCATGGTGGTAACCAGCATAAGAAAAATCAGGTAGGTAACTTTGAGGACTCCACTGTTCTCCATCTTCTCCCCATAGATTAGAATACTGATTATGGCCATGTTGGTGGATAGATAGCACTTCGACCGTATCTCCTATTAAAGGCATATATACAAGATAGATACAATTCTAATAAAGACACATTATAATTCAGAAGGGTCATCTCATATTTTTCGACTGCAGCATCATAGATATGAGAGAACATTGGGTCAGTTACTTCAACGCTACCCGTAGCAACCCATAGGTCATACTGATTTTCAACCATTCTTACAAGGACAGCTATCATAAAGAAAAGTTCAGACATATAGAATCTTGGTCTTATGCCAAAATAAGGACTTCTTGAAGGAAGGTTTATATCTTGAGTTCGGTGGGCATATTCAACGTCTTCTTTAGTCAATAACCAATGTGGATCTGGATAAATCATTTCATCAAAAGGAACATCTGGCCATGGTATGGGCATTTCACCTGGCCCCAATTGCCTTGTAGATTTACCTCTAAAAACTAGTTCACCCGGTCCTAGAGCATCCCCTGGTTCAGTATATTGCACATCATACTCAACAATATCAAGGTTACTCAAACCATAATATGCTAAAACTTGATAGAGAGCATTGGGGGTTCCCTTAACCTTATACAGATTAACAAGGTCAAGAAAGAAATTTACTTTAGTTGTAAAAGTCAATATATCTACTGGTACATCATATCCGAACGACTGAATCAACTCCTGAACGTGAGTATCCGGCATAGAGAATACTTGAGATACAGTTGCTCCAGTTGTGCCAACAGTCCTAAGTGTAGCATACCAGTCTATAAGAAAAGTTCTTAACATCTTATAATCATTTGAATTAAAGACAGATTGATCAAGAGTGCTCTCAAAAACTTGCTCAGAAACACCCCTTTCAGATTCAGCTATATTTTTCGTATTATTGTCGAGGTCAATCGTATCGTAGGTAGGGTCTAATCTCCTTTGGTACAGATAACCCCATATTGTCCAATAGTCTTCAATTTTAAATCCCATACTTACGTACCTCTGGCAGCTATAAATTCAAAGAATTGCTCAATAACAAAGGCCTCATAACAACTCTCCAAAACCTCATATGGTCGAGAGAAAAGATTTACATTATCATAACCTGAAGCATCCCCATCAATCTTCAATTTTAAATATACATATATCAATTTAGATAAACTAGTATCTAAGAAATCCAATGAAGCATATAGAGTTATTCCGGCAGTTGAATCAACTAAGGTTACTGATGTTGAATCAATCATCGTAACACTTGTTGAATCAATTCGATATGCTAACAGAGCATTCAATAGAGTCAGATCATGAGGTTTAAGTTGAAACAGATTAAATGCAGCGGTACTATCACAAACCTCATAAACTCTAGAAGATGGATAAATAGTAATCCTATCTCTAACTAAAGATGGCCATGATGACTTACTGGCCACATCTTGAAAAAAATATTCGTATTCAGTATATGGATACGATTCATTAAACAGGAGTTCAATAAATGATTTCGGTTTTAAATAGATCACTGGTATATCAACGGGATAAGGTATCTTATCCTTGTTAAGATCCCGGAGAAGAACCGCTCTACTAAACCAATGTTGTAACTCCTGTACTAGATTCGTAGAGAATGGTAGTGTCATTAATCTTCTACTCCACCTTCTTCTTCCATCTTTGCTAAGCGAGTATAATAGTCCCCTAATTCAGCCAAATGATCTAATGCAATTCTTTTAGATATCTGAGGACATCGAGTATGCTCCATCTCAACTTTTATTCCCATCCTCAATTGCTCAGGATCAGCATTATCTTCAGTAAAACCTTTTTCATTGGCCCTTCCATAAGCAAAGATATCTCCAAGGATTGCATAAATGTGCTCTTCAAAATCATGCTCATTTATACCAAGTTCATCTGCAAGGCCATGAACTTCATTATCTGTAGGTCTTGGATTCTCTTTAAAGAAATCAAGTATCCTCATCCTAATATCTTTATGGGTCTCATCTTGTTCCTTAAGATAACCTATATTTCTAGATACTACCTGCTTAAGTTCACTGAGATGTCTTTTATCTTTCATATTATCCTCACTCTTCTTCGGCGTCTGCCTCAGCTTTAGTTGCCTGAATTACCCCAGGTGGGTGATTAGGCGGAGAGTAAATACTATAGAGTTTCAAGTCATCTTTAGCCGAAGTATTTACAATATTATGCTTTGTTCCTTCGGGAACAATAAAAGCAAAACCATCTTCAATTGGGATTTCTCTCCCATTCAAAATTACTTTACCTTCACCAGCATCAATCCTAAAGAATTGATCAACAGCAGGATGGATCTCCTCACCAACTTCTCCGCCAGGAGGAATACTCATCAATACTAATTGAAGATTCCTTGGAGTATATAGAACCTTTCGAAAATTATCATTTTCAACTGTATCTTTTTCAATATTAGTCACAAATCCGTCATTAGCATTATAAATAGCTTGTTCATACTGCATCTCACGGATACACTTTTTCCGGACAGGTCACCATCTCATCCCGGGAGGGCACTTTCCCTTTTCAGATAAGAATTTAAGATAACTCTCCATCATATTATCCTCCTAAGGTAGTGGATACCATGGATGCATCGGAGTATATACTTTAAACCCAGATTCGTCCTCCTCTTTCTCATCTACTATAACTTCAACCTCATGTTGCTTCGAGTCTAACTCAGTCACAAATTCAATTCCAAGTCCATCCAGAACATATCGAATAGGGTTCATTAGTGTAACACTATCTGAACCCGCAAATAGAAGACCTACAGCATTATTAAACATATCTAATACTAATGATCCAGAGTCTCCACCTTGACTCATAGCGCCTGCCATTATCTGATCTTCAAATATAGCAATAGGTCCACCGTAATTAACCTGTGCAGTCACGTGGATCTGAATCACAGTATCCTGTGTATATGCTGTCGTCCTCCCGCTCTTCTGAACTGCTGTCCCTAGAGTCGCTTCTGCTACACCCTTAACATGACCAATCTCAAGAATCACCAGCTCCATATCCTCCGGATTAATAGGAGTAGCTATAGCACAATCTACCTTATTAGGATCTCCAGGTTCAGCTGCCTTTGATAAGGAAAATTTATGACTGGATTTTAGCAATCTCCCTATACTATTGATAATCTTCTCGACCTTCTTGGCTATAGGACATATAGGTGCAGTATCTCCAGAGAAAGAAATAGGTACATAATCTAAGAGATTAGCTATTGTATCTTCCTCTCGACCACCATCAACTCTGCCTGGTTGAAATATGGCATCGCCTACACTAGCTTCATTGGAGTTTGCAAAAACATGGTTATTACTTAACAGGAGTATAGTATCTCCACGCTTAACAAACGCACCAAGGGTTCCTGCGGTTATATCTTTATGACCAGCAGAGACACCAGCAGGATATGGCCTCCACCAGTCACTTCGTTCTTTTAACGCAACAATTTCTCCTGTCTCGATAACGTCTGTTTTTATAGCACCAAAAGATTGTGGAATCACATCAGCAGCAGAGAGTTTCTCAATTGGAAGTTTCTCTTTAACTGACACAATCACACATATTTCATCTGTAGTTACTCCAGCTACAGTTTTGAGTCCAACCCCCACTGCTACTACATTAGCCTTTTTAAGGAGATTACTCTTATTCTCGTCTAGAGCATTTTTTGCCGTCATTATGTTACTCATTATTTACTCCTTCGTTAGAGTAAACCTTCTTCTTCTTCCTCTCCCTCTTCTTCCATATCTTCACCAGTCATAGGGTTCTTTTCAGGAGCACCAGCTGCTTCTCCGGGTGGAAGAGGTTCTTCAACACTTTCATCTTCCTCATCCTCAAAAGGAGGGCCAAACATTTCAACTGTTATCTGCTCCTGCAACAGTTGTCTCTTTTCTCCGGTGTACAATTCCTCTAATTTATCAGTTGGTCTTTTCATATCATCCTCCTAAAATTGAATCATCTTCAATTTAGCATTTAATTTAGAAACCTGCCCCGCTAGTTTCTCACGGCACTTCTCAGGGTTCTTATCCTTAGCACACATTCCCTTAGCTTTATTCAGAGTAGCTATTTTAGCTTTAACTGCTTGAGCTCTAAATCTCTTTAGACACTTAGTCTTTTCAAGGCCAGTATAATCCCTACAGGTCTTCTCCGCCTTATCAATAAAGGCCTTATATGCTTTAGCAGCTAAACTAATTGCTGTCGGAACAATAAAAAGAGCAGTAGTTGGAGAAATTGCTGCTTCAGATATATTATCATCCTGTAAAACTTGAAGGTATTCATCAACCATCTTGCTCATAACTTCCTCCTAAATTGATCCTTTTACCATTATTGCACCAAATACTAATATAACTATACCAGCAGCTATCATAGGAGTTCCTGCTGCAGACAACCATGCAAGAAGAAGTGTAACAAGCGCTGAACTAAAAAATCCCCATGCAAAACCTCCAGAGAAGACTGTTCTAGGGTCATCTGGATCTTGCTCCCTCAGTTGACCCCTAAGAGCTTTCTTCAAATTCTTATCAAACTTCAATAAGAGGTCTTTTGTCTTCTCCTCAGGTTTATCTTCACGACCAGTCATTACTCCAACTGCAATAGCTAAATATGAAGCAATTGTATCTGGAACATTAGGATATTTACGTTTGATATATGAGAAGGTCAGTCTATAAGGTAAGTTAAAATTTGGAGAGAATTTCTTAGCAACATATTTCAATTTATCATCTGAAATAACAGGAACAGTTGATAATATTCGTTTAATACCTTCCTTATCTTTTCTCTTAAAAGCTTTAGATAAAAAATACCTAAAGTTATTAAGTTTTCTATCTGAAAGACGGCCTAGGAAAGACCTTATATCCTCAGTTATTATTTCATCTTCTTGTAGGAGCTGTAGATAATTTTCTACTAACTCATTCATATTATCCTCCCAACGCGTAGGTCATATTTTGAATTTGTTCCCATTACAAGTAGTCATTATCAGCAAATTATGCTCCCACTTCAGCATGGTAATCTCGACCAAATACAACTATATTAGTTTTTAATTTTTCCATCTGATCTACAACTTTAGATTCACATCTTTTGAAGCAATCTAGTTGTTTATCTCCAGGCAATTTATTACAATACTCACGACAGGCACGATACTGTTCTAATAGACGATCTCTTTCTTCAAGATATAGCAGATATTCCTCAACCTTACTACTCACAATATCCTCCTATACAATCCAACATAATCTTAGTTGTAAAGTAATAGTAGTTAGCGGCACATTACCATGCACATCTACAGGGTCCATGGCAGGTGCAAGTTCTGATTTTCTCAACTTATTATCAATATCCATAAACTCCATATACACAGCAAGATCGCCAACCTTAGGATCCTCACCAAGTCTATATTTGTCTCCCTCTCTGTGATTTCTAGGTACTGAGTATATAATCTCATGGTACTCTTCTCTTGTGGGTAAGATCATATATTCAGCCAAAGTCATCTCCGGGTAATCACGGTGTTTTCTCATCCACTTTTTTAATTCATCTTTTGATAAACCCTCTGGCGGTTTTTCTATACTATCAAATAACTCACCATTCATATTACACACCTTCTACTTTCTCAGATAGGGCAGTCCAACCAGATTTCTGTGTTTCATCATCAACATCATCTGGTTCTACTGAAAACCAATCTCTTCCGTTAAATCTAAGACCTACTTGGTCCTGCCATGCCTTGGCTACAAGAGAGGAACATACGATACCACTTGATCTATTCAAGGTACCTGTAAACCAATTAGTTCTAAACAGGTTATCACAGAGTTGCCAGAATATAGTAGCTAGACTGAACTTCCTACCTAATTCCCAATGGAGTCTCTCAGCAATACCGGCAGCATCCCCATCACTCAAATCATTCTTCCTCACAATCCTGTATGCTCTCTTTGACATATACTTCTTAACCTGAAGCATATCTCGTTTAACAACTTTCATCTGTGCCTCTATTAGCATGTTAGGGGCTACCATACAAGATACATGAGTAAATCTAGCAGGGTCCCCGCCCCCACCATATTGAATAAGTTTGAGGAACAGGTCAGTAAACCAATTCTTCTTAGCACGAGTGAGAATTATATCACCCGCTTTTAATTTGGGTACCTCAATACCAGTATATGACTGTGATAGTCCCATATTAAGCTCCTATAAAATATACTCTCTCAGGTATATCTGGTTCGTACATACAAAAGGGAATCAACCAAGTCAAATTATTTATCATTGAATAATCAAATAACCTATTGGTAGGTACAACCTGTACTTTTTCATCAGTTACTGTCTTAGCAGAATTGAATACCTTATTATCTAATATAATTGAAAAGAAATAAACTCTCCAACCATCACCCTCTAGAACAACTTTACACCTCCACCAATCAGATAGAGTAATAACTCCCGTTTCCTCAGAAAATTCCCTAGCCATTGCTTCATACTCACTCTCATCATCCTCAATGACTCCACCAGGTCCATTGAGTGCACCTTTTTGCCATTCCGGTCTTAATTTACGGATAAGAATCACCTTCTTCTTACATTCATCGAAAGCAAAACCAACCACATATTTAGTTATTCCATTAGATGTATTGCGCATGAAAATAGAATCCCTTCATCTCAAAGTTAGGCGGATAGTCAAACCACCTAGGTTTTATCCATACCTGGTGTTTTCTACAGTTTTGATCCCAACAATACCGACTAGGTACCAACTCAAGTTCCCCTTTACTATTCTGTACAGGAACAAATCCATTACCCCAATAATGTCTATGCCACCACATATTCACCCTCCTTCTAATCAAGTGTCAAATCCCCCCTTACGTGTCTCCTTACCCATTTACCAATTGCTATGTGATCACCCATTGACTTAGGTCCTACAGTTGCCTTCCTAGTATCTGGGTCCACACCACATGCCTCCATTACATCTGCAGGACAGCAATTATATCCAGCCTCCCTCAATATCCAATGCATCAATTGAAATTTATCTGCATCTACCATTTCATATTGTTCCATTAACATTCCTGTATATCCACCAAACTGATAAGACTCCCCTAACGCATGGAATATCATCCTAGCTGTAATCCTAGCTGCCAACCTATTTATGAAATTACTCTTCAATGGCCACTGAGGATCAATAGGAAACTTAAACCTTGGATATAACCACTTACTTATCTTTGACACATTAACCCCCCCACAAGAGAGTTATAAAAACAACCAGTCTTACAAGATGCTACAACATGACATGATCTACACTTATCCGATAACTCAAGGATAGACTCAGTTTTCATAGATGATGCACATTGAATCATATTGAATATTTCGTCCATCGTCTTAAAAGTATTATCATCTTTGAGAATAGATCCTAACTTAATCCTTGTCTGATTACAATAGTATAGATCAAAGTTATAGTCAATCAACCCTAAATTCAAATCCCCACAACAACATATCTTCTCTCTATATAGACTATCCATATCAAAGGTATGTAGAATATCTATCATCTCTTGAGTATAGAAGCATATAGGAAATACATGGTCATAACCAAAGGGTATATTCATCCTTCTAAGTTCAGGCACAATGTCTGTAATAACATTAATCCATACTTCTCTATATTCCTTTAGTATAGACTCGTCAAATATATTAACCTGAGTATCGGGAGAGAGCAATATCATAACCTGTGGGTGCAAATATGTAAATTCAAGTACCTTATTAACAAATAGATCAGAATCTCCTAGAGGAACAACACAGTGTAGACCTATCTGGTGTACATATTCCTTATACTCCTCGAACTTATTAGGATCAAATACGTAACCATTTATCTTATAGTCTACTCTACCCCTAAAGTGATTCTTCATCAGCATTCTATTAGAAGCATATTTATGCATCGTAGAACCATTAGTGAATATAGAGATAGTCCTATAGTGATTAAGTGATTCCTCAACGACCTCAAGAAATCTAGGATGCAGAGTAGGCTCCCCACCCATTACCTTTAGTTCATGACCTCGTATATAGTCGGTGTTATCCTGTATAAACTTGATCCACATATCTGCATCCATAACACCCTTAGTCCGGAAGTCTGCATTGAAGCAATGGGGGCACGATTGATTACATAGTTCAGTCAATATAATCCTATGTACCAACCTTATCATATCCAGTCTCCCAACCCCTAATTAATAGTTTTAGATCACGACCATCAAGGAGTATTATATCTGCAACATATTGCTCATCTACTTCAGCATGTCTTGGTCTCAGTATGACAATCTTACCCTCAACCTTATCCCTAACATAATCGACTGCATCATTTGATATCTCAGACCAACCTAACAACGAAATCCTCATCTTATGTTTTATCCTAAATCCCAAGTCCACTTCAACGTCATATTTAGTTGTAGTGACAACCTTCTTGATTAATGCCTGAAACTCCCACCTGAAGTCTTTTACTGACATATTCATTGACTCCTATTTAGGTTTAACCTTATCCCACAACCAGTCTACGAACATAATGAAACCTATAATGCCACCTATGAGAGTTATCCATGCCATAACTTCAGCAGATACAGGAGGCGGTCCTATTTTAAGTTTATCAGTTGGGAATAATATACTCTCCCAAAACCTTGATAGGTAGTCTATGGGGTTCATATATAACTCCTGCACAGTTGCTTCATATCCTCAATAATACTTCGTATATCATTGGGACTACTAACACAATCACATGAGGGTCCTTGGTAACAGTCGCAGAAATGTATCAACTGACAATGGGGACACTTAAACCATGTCTTCAGTCTTTTCCCACACCTATTACAGTTGACCTCATAGTCCCTATTCAACTCATTGTCAATCATCCTGGATATATCGCTGTCTGACAATATGCTATCCCCCTATATAGAGACGTCATCAAGGTCATATTCAGTCATTTTAGGTAAGTGTATACTAGAGTCTTCTTCAGTATCATTATCATTGTTTAGTTCTTCATCTGGGATATTCTGACCCTTATTATCAATTCTCTCAATATGCTCAATGTCCTTTGTATGCTTAACCATACTGGGGGGTAAATAACCCTCATCCTTCATCCACTCTTTTATAGAGTCTGGACTAAGGTCTTTGGGATATACGCAGTACTTGGTTGCCTCAGGTGACATATTTGTGATGTTCAACTTGTCTTGATCGGTTAAGATGAGCAGGATGGGTTGTTGTGCGGAGTCATATATGGTCTCGTCTATTTTAACTCGGAGACCTGTTATTATGGTAGCTAGTGAGGTATATGATTTGTCATCTGGTATGGGGTGGAGTTTTGTTTCTTTTGTTTGATTGTTTGAGTGGAGACAGTTGTTTGCAGAGAGCATATCAAGGGCATGTATGAAGTGAGTATAGGGATGATATGTGGACCAATCAAAATCGGGTTCATATTTGACGTTTGTAGACCATCTTCCCTGGTGGAAGCGTATAATTTCTTCTAGAAGATCGAATTTTTCTTCAGAATATAGTTGGAGGATGACATCTTTGTTCTTCCTAATCATATCTGCTGCGATCATGTCGTGAGCATTTGCTGTATGATCTCTCAATTTTGGATTTTCACCATATTTCCAAGCATCATGCAACGCAATTCCAAGACATATGATGTCTGCATCAACTGATTTTGGTTCTGCTCCATACATTCTCATAACTTTTGTTGCTGCATATAACATCTCATATGTATGCTCAGCAACTGTGGGAACTCTCCCATCATCTTTATTATGGTATTTCCCAGTAGACGAAGTTGGACGATTCCATATCGCAGTTATTTTGGTCAGCATTGCAGTCCATAGTTTGAAACCATCCTCTGACATATTCTCTCTCAACAAATCATTCAACAAGATTTCATAATTCACAGATTGCATCCTACCCTCCATTTTTGAAAAATTTCTAAGAAAAGCCTATGGCAACAGGTATTCAGAGTCCCATATCGCGATATATACGCGTATATATGCCGCCATATAACGCGCCATATACGCCGTTATGTCATCTTATATGGGTCAACTATCACCCACTGCTCGAATTCCCACCGTTTCATATTCACCAATACATCACAATTGTCGTCAGTTCGTATAAAGATCCATCTTCGGTTATATCCAGTTATGACTCCTTGCTTCCCCCTCACCTCTACTTTGACGTTTATGTTCAGTCTCTTATTAACCATAAAGTAAAAGTAAGATACTAAACTATCTATATAATTCTTAGCGGCCAAAGCAATCCCAAATGCGATAACAGTTTGCAGCAAGAACCACCATAGACGCGGTTCAATAGCGTTCAATATGTTAAGTATCTGTTTCTCCGCCATTATGTATCTCCTTTTCTTTTAGGTATTCATTAACTATATTAGTAACTATTCTACGTATTTCATCCCGTTTTCCCTTGGCTCTCATGAGTTTTGGTTGGTATATGTAATCTTTATTGTAGAATTCATGGCCAATATGCGAATAAACCTCATCTAAGTGCTCACAAGCTGCTGAACAATTAGTATAGAGTAGACATTTTGAACAAATTAGGTCATTTATTGGATCTGAGTCATTTTTGACGGAAACGACTATTTCACCGGATTTTACTGATTTCTGAGAAAATTTTTCTTTCATTTCGTGGATCATCTATTACTCGCCTTTTCTATCTTTTTTTTACGTCCGAGATTTTTACTCATTCTGAGCAAGGGCAATCTTATGGGTTCCCAATTTTTACCCTATATAAGAGATTCGTAAGCATAAAGGCAAAAGCAACGAATGGGAGCATACATATTAAACAAGCAAATGAACCAGTTAACTTAACCATATCCCACCAATCCCCCATTAATTGCTTCCTTTTCTCATACCCCTCCTTTATCTCACATCTAACCCCACATATAGTTATTACTAAGCATTTCGCACAGGGATCCCTTAGTCGGGGTAATATCCGTTTTTTCATATCCAAATATCCTCAAAAATTTATAGAACTAAATTTTCACCCCTATAAGGCATTAGGTATCCCAGTCTATATACTCTGAAATCCTCCATCTCCTAACTATTCTCCATATAATCTTCAGTATATCTCGGTCTCTCACTAATTCAGAGAACCTTCTAGTCCCAACTTCAATATCTTCCCTTTTCAATTCATCCATTATAAACTCTACCCATTTATCATCAAGGGTGAGGATTTTAGGACCAAGTTGCTCCACAGGGACATCCCTGTATAATCTTGGTAACATTCTCCCGCCATAATTCACACACGCCTCAATGGGACAGGTTAGGTTTAACCTCTCATCTTCAGTATTGATACATTCAAAGGGTTCGCTCTCAAAATCGCACTGTTGACAGAACATACTTACAGTTATATACTCATTATCTTCATCATGCCTGCCATGCATTATTTTTCAACTCCTCTAATCCTCTCTACAATCTCCGTTGTGGAGTACCTCTTCAATATGGGTACAAACTTAACCTTTGCAATGTGAGATCCCACGACTTCTCGATCCTTCCAATCTTCACCCTTGACTATAATGTTAGGTCGTATGGCCTCTATCAACTTCAGTGGGGTTAGTTCATCAAATATGATGACTTTATCAACGAACCTAATAGACTCTAACATCTCTTTTCTCTCGTCTTGGGGTATAATGGGACGACCTGGACCTTTCAACTCCCTGACGGACTGGTCGCTATTGAGGCCGACTATTACATAGTCACCTAGGGTTCTTGCATACTGAAATACCCTCAAATGACCACAATGTAATATGTCAAAACAACCATTTGTGAAAACAAATATTCTTTCGTCATTCAAGTTTCTTATCTCCTGCAATTTCCATCAATACCTCTAATACTTCTAAACCATTCACTTGTCTATCTTCATTCTTATTCAACCACTCTACTATTTCTCTGTATGTGAATAAGAATCCTGGACACACCACTCCACACGTAGGATTTATAAGGCAACCAGTACATATAGTCTTTGATACGTTTATTAGAACCTCTTTTGCTGACAGACCACACTCAAACATATAGTCTAGACCTATCATCTTTAGTCTTATGTCTCCACCTGATTTATATTCTCCGAGGGAAACCCATAGGGGGCCGGCGGACTCTAACTTTTTATCCATTACTATTCCTGTTGTCTAGTACGGTTCTTAAGTCATGTTCATGTATCCAATCGCTTCTACTTAGTTCGGGGCAGTCTTTTTGGGGTGGACAAGTGAATGAACGGCCAATGAAGAAACCTATAATTAATGCTATGATGATAACCACTAGATGAGATAGTAATTTACTTTTCTTATTGTCTTTTGGCATTAGTTTCCTCCTCTCTAAGATTATCTGTTATTTAGACCTTCTCTTCGAGGACCTAGATTTGAGACGTTTGATCTTGTAACCTTTCGTCTTATGTGGGGGTAATTTAAAACCTATGAACTCACCTGTAAACCTGTCGTTAATCTCCATTGGGGTGAGACGTTTGTTGCACTCCGGGCACCTGTATTTTCGAGTATTATCATCTACCCATATGTTCTCGAATTGGCACCAGTCATTCATTTTAAAAAACCTTTACTATATATGTTATTTTGTGGAGAATGTATTTGGCGGTAGATCAGGTTGATGTTGTCCTGGTCTACACGGAGGGTTCCGGAAGTTTAAACCCTCCACGCCAGTACTCCGTTTTGCTCGTGAGTAGCCCCATTGTGATCTAAGGGGAAAGGAGGTGATCATATGTCAGAAGACTATGATGACCGTGCCGCTAATGACTTGAGTCAATACCGCTACGAAGCGCGTATGACTCTAGACGATCGTCTTAAACATAAGATGATCAGGCTAATAGAAGTCATTATCGACGAACTCACGAGCAGTGAGTAAAACAAAAAAAGGAGGTCATCACGACTCCTTTTTTTGCCTTGTTAACTATATATATTACTAACTAACTTGTGTAGTCAAGTGTTGAGAGATGAAGGTCTCCCAACTTTTTTTATTGCATGAATTGTTGTGTTATGTCTCTAAGTTCTGTCATGAAGTCATCTTCTGAACTATTATATTCGTACTTCTGATACCATTTTAGTATTACACCGTGAATTAAATGATAGTTGCGACACACACGCATACAAACTGATTTAACTAAACACTCATCACATACTACTCTTGTTATAGCAGCTAGGGTATGTCTACCCCACCCTGGTTTCCATTCCCAACCTTTCTCGACCATTCTCTCTCCACTCCTTGACAATTCGATGAACAGTGTGCCCTAACCCTACGGGGTTTGGAAGATTTGGGGGTATTGAAACTCCATGCTGCCGTAGCATTTTATAGAGATCTACGCAGGGCATACTACATACAGTATACACTAGACACCCTCGACATGAAGTTAAAATTAAATTCGCCAGTCTTTCAGCTTGATCCATATCTACCACCGTAATCTACAACTTTCCCATGATCCATCTTTGTAAATACTCCTTATGTTCCATTTTATAATATTTACCATACTTTGCCACTCTAGTCCTAGGTCTATACATATCAAGGAAATCAACAACATCAGCTCTAAATTCCGGTTTTCTGATACCAGATATTGCTTTAGTAAAAACCTCTGGATGGATAACAGCAGATCCCATACAAACATAATGAAAAGGAAATTTTAGTCTAAGTCTGAGATCTCCAAAATCTCTATACATCCTTTTAGCAAGTTCAATCCAATATTCCTCACCCTCAAACAAATGCCAAAAATCACAACCTGGTGCAGTAAATAGAAGCACTGGTATTCCTAAGTCTTCACATAGTTTTGTTATAGAACCATTTGGTGACTCTTCTTTATCTTTGATCCAATTCCATACAACTGAACTAGCAACTCGATTAATACCTGGATCCACAATTAGTTTATCTAAGTCATAAGAATGTTTTCCAATAATATTAAGTTCAAAATCAGTTGATAATTGAAAGTCATGAAATATTGAACCACCATTATGAATCAACATCTCGACATTTCCGCGTTTGATAACTTCCCCCAAATCTAATTTGGCAGTTTTTATTACATGACCTCCGATTGCAAGGATTCTTTCTCTATTCATCTTTTTCTCTTATGAATTCCATCATATCTCTAAGAAACCAATTCTCTGCTTCTTTTGTATAAGGACGATTCTCACCTACTTGACCAGTTGCACGTTCAATCCAGTCATACTTGCCTCTACCATCACAGCGGTCACAGATAGTCGTTTTTGGTTGGCTATCTCTAACCAACACAACAAGTCCAAGACCATCACATTTGCTACACAAATGTTCGCCTTCTTTCAGCCTCATTTCTTCACCCAAATATCCAATGCATTATATCAAGTAGAATGAAATCCCTTACTTTCAATATAAAACCATATAGACCAAAGATTATTAATATAAGGTAGGCAAATCCAAGAAACATTACAACTATAGCAACTAGAGCTAATACAACTTTGATCCAATGAAATATCTTACCCCACCAAGGAAGCTCTCTATAATATCTCTCAAATGGTTTAGGATATTTTTGCTTAACCTTTGGCATCTTTGTTAAACAATGACTTAATCCAGGCAATAAGTTTATCAACTAATTCTTTTGCCCATACTGGTTGTTTGAGAAAATTCCAACCTATCACTAAACCCACCAATGCACCAAATATGAAATTACCCATTATAATTTCCTCCCTACTCACTTATGCTTTTTGCGATTGTTATCAACTCAGCTTTTCTTTTAGAGGGATTTGTATGGTGTCTAACATCCGCACACATGATAATTAGATAATCCATATTCTCACAATAATCCTCACAAGTTGCTTTGACTATACACTCTTTACATACTATATCTTTAATAGCTTTCTTATTCTCATGGTACATACGCATATGTTCTTTCATCTCTTATCTCTCGCAATTTTCCTCTTCAATGCACTTGCACATCTTCCACAAACATTATACTCTTCTTTTAGATTCTCAAAGGCTATCTCATCTCCAGACCACACCTGACGAGCAGAAGATAGTTTAATACCACAACGAGTTTGATTCCATTTCCTTTGTATATGTACTTTATTACTCTTTGAATTTTCATCACTAATTAAGACAACTTCTGTTGAAGAATACTTTTTTGCTCTCTTCCTTCTTCTTTCTTGTATGATGAAATCTGGAACCACACCTCCAAATATAGACCTACAGGGACCTATATGTGCTCTACCACAATCCATACACCATTCAGTCATTTTTTCCTCCTTCATTATTCACGGATATTTCTATACGTTTCGACTGATACGCTATTAACGTATCTTCACTTGTACATATGTCCCAACAATAATACCACCAATTGTGAAAAATAAAAGATCTAAGGCCGTATCTTCCCAATTATTTACGGGCCATTGATCAACTGTCTCTCTTGGTAGTCCCAATAAGAAACCACTTATTCCGCCCATGTACCAGTTGGGATCACTAGCAACAGGGTATAATGCAATAAGCGCCCAAGCTAAATGAAATAATTGATCAAGTCTTTTCCTCCACTTCTTACCAATCCATTCATCTATCTTATCTTTTAGACTCATTCCCTACTCCGTAGCTAGAGGATCTAAGGGATAATATAAACTGGGCCACTCCTGAGTTTCTTCAGGAAGTTTTTCATTCATGTTTATGGGTCCAACGAAATCTACTGGTTTTGTACATGCTTGTCTAGCTAGATTTTCATCTGAGAACACGCCCATGATTTCCCACACAAACGGATAATCTTTAATTCCTTTATCAAGATTTAACCTTCCCACAATCCATAGTTTCATAGTTGGAAATTTAAACTTTGTTTCGCTCATCCTCTTTCATCCTCTTTGCACTATTAACCGCTAATTGCCATACCTCACTTGGATGTAGCCGCCTTCCTATCTTCTTCTCTATTATTTTCATTTCCTTATATAGAGGGTTAAATACTTCAGAATATAGAACACAAGGATCATCGCAAACCGCTTTAACTATACAATGCTCACATATTATTTTACTAACTTCTTTATTCATAAGGTGGTCTCAAAGCAGACTTTCTAATAGCTTCTTTATTTACTATGAGTTGTAAGTAATCTATGCTTGCTATAGACTTCTTACAAGTTGTGCAGTACTTTATAGGAGTACCACGACCTGTCCACTCCATTCTAGCAAAATGATTTTCTCCACATATTGGACATTTACACTCAACATCTATCTTTTCTATCGGGGGACCTAATTTGTTCACTAGAACCTCCACTAAATATGTCTACTAAACGCTTCAACATTGAGTCTAGGTGCCTGCCGATTATGATTCCTACAATGGTATAGATGATGGGTTCATAGGTAGACAAATTAAACTTCATTTTTTACTTTCCCTTCGGTTTCTCCGGAACTTTCGGATGTGATTTGATTGATTTCTGGACTTGTGACGGAGATTTTCCTTTACCTCTCCAATAGGTTGATGCATGAACTTCGTCTTTAACAGCTGCACAAAACGCGTTAGGATCGCTAACCTTCCCTTTCATCTTTTCGACACACAGTTTGAAAAATCCAGGAGATTTGGGTCCGCCCTTAACTCTCTTTGATAGAGTTAGTCCAAATCTTCTAACACTGTCCCTTGTCCATCCTCTCGGGTATGCTTTAAAACCGGCTTCTTGTAGATAAGTTAAGTATTCATTGAGTAATTTCATAATCTTCTCCTAAACTTATTTTACCAGTTTATTTTATATTTGTTCCGGAATATAGGAATAATAACCAACAAAGCATTAAAAATAATTAAAGGAAGTGTTTCTCTATGGTTTAGGAACTTGGTCTGCTCCTGGTGGGGGAGTTGTGGGTACTGGAGGTTTATCTTTTCTCGCAGCTCCAACCCATCTCTCAACTTTGTTTGAACCAATATATGTTCCCCATAGAATTGCTAGGAGTTCAGGGGTCATTGCAGGGTAAGGCTTTTGAAACCACCAAACAAAGGGGAACATTCCAACAATCATTCCGGTAAGAATAGTAGCAAAGAAAGCTGTCTTCGATGACTGATTACTTACACTCCATAGGAATTTTAGAGCCATTATATACTCCTCATAAGTAGTGGCCACCTTTCTTCTTTATTTGAAAAGAATTCGGTTATCCAATCTCTTTGCTCATCTGTTAAATTCACACTATTACCTGTATCTAATTTAACATTATGTCTAACATTTCCTGTAAGTATACAACCTTGAGGTAATCCAGTGAACTTGGCTATTTCTATTCCTTGCTTCTTTGGAGTTGAACAATAATCTTCATATCGTATAACCCTATATATTTTCGGATCAAGATTTGATACTTGATTATTTAAAAGTGTTAGTTGCTCATTACAGATAATGGCTGTATTTCTAAGGTTAGTCCCAAAATTTCTTCGGAAAGATGATAATGTAGACATCATAGGATCTCTAGTCATTATAACTATTTTCAAATTGTCAAATAATTCAATCATATCCTTTAAGTCTGGCGTATAACGATCTCCCTTTCCAAAAGGAGCAGACCTCTTATATAATAGAAATTGTTTTCTATTATATTTTTTGAGTAACATATCTAAAGTTGGAATTATCTGCTTCTTTGCTCCTTTATACTGCTTTATATCACCAAAACGATCCCACATTAGTTTTGTTAACTCGTTAAACTCATTAATTAAAGGGTCTTTTATTGGTTTGTAATTTCCTCCAAGAGTTAATACATTGCCGGGAGTACTCATAATTCTAAGCATCATAGTTGTGCCTGAACCAGAGCAACCAACAATAAAGATAAAATTATAACTCACTATATTCTCCTATAACGCTAATATTACTGCTATTGCCACCGCTACAGTTCCCACAACTCCAAGTGTAACCTTATGTTCTATTCTTTGTTGCTTCAATTCATACTCCAATTGTAAGACTCTATTCTCTGCATTTATCCATAAAGTTCTATATCGTTGAACGGTAACATCTTGGAGTTTGACTAGTTCTAGCATTGAGTTATAAAGTTCTACTTCAACTTGAACTCTTTGTACAAGAAGGTCAGCAATCTCAGTCATCATCTTACCTTGCTCTATTTTAGCAACTATCTTATTATGCTCTTTCACAAGGTAACCGATTATCTGAGCATCATCGGGAATTTCCCCTTCCCAATCAAAGTCACTAGTATTCCCCTTTCTCACAAGATAGATTGGAACAGGTTTATCCATCTTGTGAACCTTCTCCAAAATTTCAGCTAATTTGTCTATTCTAAGTTTAAATGGTTTAGTAAATCTTTCCTCTACTTCAATTGGTTTAAATTCATCAGGAGGTTCGAATTTTTGTGCTCCTGCACAACTAGTTAGGACTCCAACTCCAAGAATTAGCAAGAAGAGTATAGGATTCTTTAGGATCTTGAACATTTTTTAGCTCCTTAACACTTCTGTTAAGCGTTCGTATTGATCTACCTAAGTCAACTTTTATTTCTTGTACCACTTCTTTTCTTTGTTCGAATTTGGTCACAAAATCTTGCTGTGCTTTAGCCAAATTTTGTAGACTGTCAACTAGCTTATATATATTCTCCTGTTGCCTCATATTATATTCGAATTGATTTCTTAACATTTCTGACGTTTCAGTTCTCATGCTGAAGAATATAATACCTATGATGACTGCTAGTATGACAATCCCAAAATCTTTTATAAAGGTCATAATTTTAGCCATTGTTTCCATATTAATTCTCCCATTCCTCTATTCTGTATCCTAGAAGGTCAAATAACTTTTCATTATGTTCTTTATAAAAATCATTAAACTCTCTTTTATCCTTTTTCTTTATAGGTTCATATTTTCTTGACCAAACTTTATATACTTTTTCCTGACTATCCTCGTACATATCATCTGTCTTTTTATTATACCTCTTAGACGTAGGTATTCTCTCAGTTGGCAATTCAATTAGTTTAGCTCCAATAAAATTATATATCTTTTTCATCTCCTCAGTTAAATTAACTTTCATCCTCTCACAAATGTATATATAAATCTGTTCTCTTGGGAAAAATAATAGAACATTATTTGTAAGTAGCTTATGATACATACCCAACTGTAAATAGAGTTTTCCCCTAGGTTGACTTTTACAATTATCAAGACTAAATGGCCAACTTAATTTTCTCTGCTGGAGATTCATCTGATAATGTGAATATGCTCGATCAATTGGGTTTCTAATACCTATTAATAGCTTAGTGTCTGGAGAATGTTGAGACATAAGTCTCATACACTTTTTATAACCTGCATAATCTGGACTTTTCTCACCACAAATATCACCCTGAAATCTACTTTTATACCAGTCGACTCCTCTCTTCCAATTATTTAAACCCCAGAATCTCATTTCTGTACCACCACTGACTCCTGGTCTTATTGGCCCTGCTGGTTTGCACATTGTTACGTCAGGGTGTTTATTTAAATTTAGAAATAGTTGTGTTGTTCCACATTTCATAAAACCTGCTATTATAAAGTCTGGAAATTTCAAGATGAATCTCCTAACTCATATTTTGGTCCATCGAATCTATTGAATACATCAATAACTTTATTAAGTCTTGAATCAACCTTTAGTCCAAAACCATTTCTCTTGTAGTTAAAGGCTCTTCCTGTCCTTACAACTTCGCTATAATTAAAGGGATCTAGATTACAGTGCTTATATATATTTGCAGTGATCTCTTTAAAATTTAAAACTAAATTCTCGTACTTGATAGTTAAGCATGTCTTCAATTCTGAAATTTCTTGTGTATAATTAGGTATACATTTAAGATACTGATCAAACATTCTTGGTATTTCTTTCTCTATTCTTCGACTCCTATATTTAAACCTTATAATTGAATTCCAAGAATCAAAGGGGTGTCTCACTATTTGAATTATTCTTGAATCTTTTCCAAATGTTTTATTCCACTGTTTACAATAGTCAACTACAGTAACATTTGATATATGCCTTTTACCCAAAACTCCTTTCTCATAAATTAGTTTTTCTCCATAATTAAGTTTGAATTTCGGGTACCTATTATATAAATACTGCTTATTCACAAATCGAAATCCCGGTAAAGATCTACTTCTTAGAATATGTTCTTCATTAAACATGCCCGCCACTTGGGGATGTTTCTTACAAACTCTGTATGTAAGGGTAGTTCCACTCCTTGGAAAACCAACTACTAATATCTTTACTCCCAATATTATCTCCCTCTTAGGCGCTTATGAAATTTATTAATTTCTCCATATAATTCTCTGGTTCTTTTAATAACTAAATCTTCTATTTCTTTACTTATTGGTTTTTTAGTAGATGCTCTCCTATGATCTATAGAATTTATTAGTTTTCTAAATTGGCCAACGTCTTGGCGCTTCATATCATCAGTCCAATGCTCAAACCTGATAATAGGATTTCCTGATTCAAGAAAGTCATACACGATATTATTCCATCTAGTTGTATACCAAATAGCTAATTCTTTTGTATCTATTCCCCCAAAAGGTTCAGCTTTTTCTGGATGCCTTCGACTATACATTGAACAATAAGCATATACAGGGTTGCGTACAATACACATTGCTTTAACTGAGTTTATTGTTAGAAACGGACTAAATTTGGAAACTCCGCCACTCAATAAAATTGGCTTTTTTGAGTTATGAATAAATCTTACTAAATTGTCATTAAGAGTGATACTCATATCAAGATCGGTTCCTGTACGATGTTTCCATGCTTTTTGCATGGTCGGTTTTGGCATATGACATATGTCACCATTAGCACCAAGAACCACATCAGGTCGCATATACGCATCCATGAATCTACGGATATGGGATGTCGCATGACCACCCCACGGTGCAATTACTACTTTAATATTCTGGTTCTTCATAGTCAGTTCCTTCCCATAATTCTCCAAAGGGAAGGCAAATTTCAAGACATTCGTTAAGTAATGATTGTGCCTTCCTCCTCCATTCTCTTTTTGGGCTAACACAAGCGACTACAACTGTAAACCCCTGTTCCTCTAATAACGTAGCAAATTTTGCTATAAGCATTATATTGTTTTCTCTTCCCTCGTCTGTAAAATCAGAGGGAAAATATTCCCTTATTTTATCTCCATCTAAAATAATTCCATTTGTTTGTTTTGCAATACGCTTTGCTAAAGTTGTTTTACCAGCCCCAGATCTACCTGTAATCCAATATACCATTATAATCCTCTAATTAATTAATTGTATCCAGTTATTACAACAGCTCCGTGAATAATTTCAACACTCTTCTCAACTACTTCTACACCTTCTTCTTCCGATGGAGGTTCAAGCTCTAGATTAGCTCGCATCCTTTCCATGACAGCTAGTGGAAAGTCTGATTCGATTGCTCTTTTGATACAAGTTTCATATGGAGTTTTTACATGGATGATTGTTATATCTGCTCCATATTCTTTCCCTAAATTAATAACTCTTTCTCTTCTAAATCTTGTTGTATGTGTTCCATCAAGAACTACATCTAATCCTCTAATTAGACTAGCTCTTACCATTGTATTAAATGTACCCCACACAAATTCTTCTAGTCTTGGATCAAATTCAACTCCAAGTGCAAGTCTAATATCATCACCACAAATGACTTGGTACTCCCGCAATTCTCGGTCCACTATTGTCGATTTCCCGCTCTTCGGTAGTCCGCACATTATCACCATCTTCGGACTTCTCTTTTCTTGATCGTTCAGCATTCTCTAATCCTTTTTCAATTATTGTCTCATAATAATCCATCTCTTACTCCAATAAAAATTGTTTTAATCTAGTTGCTGATATAGCAGCAGTACCAACCTCTGCAACCACCAAACCGGCTGCAGCATTTGCAAGTATTGCTGCCTGCTTTGAGTTTAGTCCAGAGACTAACGATAGAGTAAAGGTACTAATTACAGTATCACCCGCTCCAGATACATCAAAAACCTTTCTTGCTATTGTAGGTATTTGGATAATTTGATTATCTTCAAAAAGGGTCATTCCCTTTTCCCCACGTGTTATTAATACTGTCTTACAATTAAGTTTATCGAGTAGTAATCGACCAGCTTCATCTATAGTATCTGTATTTGCCATAAGTTTAGCTTCATAAGAATTAGGAGTAATTAGTGTGGCCCCTTTATATAATTCTATATTCTGTACCTTAGGATCTACTGCTAAAATAAGATCATTAGGTATAATTGAGCGAATTCCGTCCATAAGCTCTTGAGTAACAACACCCTTTCCATAATCAGCAATTATAATAGCGTGTAGTATTGGTAATTGGTCAGTAATTGCATCTAGAATTTTCTTGGTATATTCTGAGCTAATAGGTTTTGTATCTTCCAGGTCGACTCGAACAACTTGCTGAGAGTGAGCTACTACTCTAGTTTTTACAGTAGTTGGTCTTCCTTCATCTATTATAATATAGTCGGTAGGGCTGCTTATGCTTATAAGCATTTCTCGTAACTTCCATCCTGTAGAATCACTCCCGATTACTCCACAGATTGTAGCATTTCCCCCCAAAGAAATAATGTTATGTACTACGTTTCCGGCGCCTCCGAGCATCATGGATCGCCTTTCAACATTAACTATTGGGACTGGAGCTTCGGGGGAAACTCTTTTGACATGACCCCATATAAATTCATCTACTATTATATCACCAACAACTAAAATTCGGTTATCTATAAATTTATCAATTCTTTTTGCCAAAGACTTGTTTGTGAGTTCTCCACTTTTCGCCATTTCGCATTTGCCTCCGACCTTTTCTAATCGACTTGAGCAATGCCTTGTTTTGGTATATATTTTTTGCCTTTTTTGATTTCATTGATTATATGTACCGATAGAATTCTGTCTTGTTTTAAAAATAACCTCAATGCCTCAACTGTAATACACTTCGAGATCTCAGAGTAACAACTTTCTTTTTTACAATAACTCCGATCGCTCCTTACTTCATGGTCATCACATTTTGCGCACGTGCCTAAGATCATAGTTCCTGTCATTTCTATTCCTCTTATAACCCTCTAGTTTTATAAAGTTTCTACATTTCATTGGTTTGATAACATCTACTTCACTAGGATTCTTTGACAATTGCCCAGACAACTCATATATAGTTCCCCATACTCTTGATCCACGGTATCTACAGGTTGCTATTTCTCTCTCACACATATTGAGGCTAACAAACCTATGTCGAAATAAACACCTTACAATTTTCATTTGTTAATCCTCAAATAATTCCCAAAAATGATTATTGATAACCTCCTGAATTTCTGGATCAGGATCTTTCTGTTCCTCAAAGAAATTGTATAGAAAGTTATGGTGGGTCTCTGCTTCCTCTTTCGTAAGATTCCTATATCCTGGAAAAAGTTTCTCACAGAATTTTACCCACGTTTCAGCATCCAACATCCTGAACCTCATTTCCTGGTTCAATTGAAGGCCCCTCTACTGGAATATCTGCCTTAGCTTCAACTTTTAGTGTAATAGGAACCAATTCATAAGCAATAATATCATTCTTAATTCTTTCCCACGTCTCCTTCTCAAAAGGGCCATCCGCTAAATCGTTACCACGAGTCCAGTCTTCTCCAGCTCTTGGTTTTCTTGTGGATACTACACAACCAAGGTAACCTTTGTCCTTACTGCGGTCATGAGCAACTATGGCATATTTATGATCATTTGTATATAACCTAACTCGTAGTCGATGCTCATAACCTTTCCCATCTCCTTCTCCCTCATCTTCAACGACTTCTAGAAACCTATCAACTCGACAGTATCTAGCAATTTCTTCGAACCATTTTTTCAACTCATCAATTTTATTCATCATTCACTCCTTCTATAAACGAAAAAAATTGAGGGGGTTGCGACCCTTTTAAAAAAGGAGTGGACCCCCTCAGCCACATCTATCCCAAAGGAGGACGAGTTCAGCGGCCTTTTTCTAGTGTGGACCGAACTCTACCACGTGCAGGGCCGCAGACACGAATTGACATGACTCAAAACACCACACAAACCCCCGGCAGATCAGAGGTAAAGGCAGCGGCAATAGCATCGAGGAGATGCGAATCTTGTTAAAAAGGGGTGGGCTCCTCAAACCACATCTTCCCTCGGAGTCGGCTAGTCACAGTCAGGATTTTCTGGTGCGAACTGTGTCTAGGGCCGCAGATTCGCAGACGGCATGGGCTGGACTCGCACCAACCACTATGCTGAGATCGGAGGGATTTTTGTAGCATAGTGGAGAGATTTTTTGGAGCGGGGGAGAGGAGTCGAACCCCTTCTGGACTTGGAAGGTCCATCCCGGCCACCCGGCCTCCGCGTGTATTCATTTTTAAATCTCCAGCGGAGTATTGTGATTTATTTTTCGACGAAGCATTTCTTCTACTATTTTTTCATGTACATTGAAAAGAAATTCAAATGCTTCTCTCTTCACATTTCCCTTCTTTGTCCATGCTCCATAAAGCATATGACATTTTCTATGTAACTCAATTAATTGAGGATTAGTCAAACTTCTAACTATCCTACCACTTACATCCTTCTCAATCTCCTTCAAGCGATTGTATGTGGAGGGCAATCTTTGTATTATTTTCAAATACCTTTCGACTATCGGATTCATATCTGATTCCGTTAGCGAGGACGTTTTAATTGTCTCTTAGCTTGCTCTTTAAGCAAGTTAACATATGAGAAGGTTGAAAGCTTAACATCTTCTTTCATCTCTCCCTTTTCTCTCTGACTCTCAACCCACTTTGCAAGTTTCTCTTGCATGCCATCAGCCCAGCTAGAAAGGGGTTTATCTCTTTCACGATTCCAGACTTTCAAGTTAATAAGAGCTTTTGAAATTTCTACCCATCCTTTTTTCTTAATTAGATCCTGAAAATGGGACATTGGAAGATCTTCAACATTCTTTCCCTCAGGAACTTCAAGAATACCAGGGTGCTCAACCGGAATCTTTACCTTTTGCTCATTGAGCTGATTTAGATACTTGTCAAGTTTCATTATCTGTACTCCTATCTTAATTTATAATATGTTCTGTTTGAACAATAAAATCACTTATATATTGTCCAATGTACCATTTGCTTCATCGAGAGTATTATGAACATTTTGTAGAGATTCTAGAAAAATCTCTTTCTGCATTATGAAGTTCTTTGTGGCCTCTTCAAGTTTCTTCATAGATTTATTTGCACAAACTTCTTCTCGGAGATATGACTGAATCTCAAGGGCCTCTCTAATATCATCTTGACTAAGGTTACAAGTTAGTAACAACAAATTTCCTATTCTCCTTCCTGCACCTTCTATTCTCTGTTGCTCCAATGCTTCCAAAACTTGCTCATTCGTACACTTGTCTCTCATTACTAGAATTTCTCCTATGAGAGATTTCCCTCCGCTAAAAATAGTTTTCTGTTTACTAGGTTTCAGCACCTCTAATATTTTTCTTAGCATTATTAACCTCACGCTTATATCTCTCAAATTCAGTTTCTAAGCGGACTAAATTTACTTTTAAAGCATCTATCTCCTTTATTTTCTCTGCTTGTGGTTCCATTTTAGTTTGAACTATAGACACTTCTCGAGTGAGGTCAGATAAAGTAATTGAACACCCATCCATTGTCTTGACTAAATTTTCTAACTTTCTACAAATTCTTGCATCACAAGTAATTCTATACTGCTTACAAAGTTCTTCCCACCTTTCTATTGTAAGAGATTCTTTTGCATAATTAAATTTAAATTTGAAATAGTCTTGAACCAACCATATCAGTAATGCAATACTACCTGTAGCAATCGCTGCAATAATCACGTGCAGAAAGTCATAGAACGTGAATTTATCCATCTATTATATCCCTCGGAGAGAGCATCTTCTCTATAACCTCATAGACATCTGAGGGATCTGGTTCAGATGTCATATCTTCTCTGAGACACATTGCTTTTGCTCTCTCAAGTAGAGCCTCCTGTGCTTTAGAATTCTTCATACCCTTTTCTTCCATTAAATTATAAACTTCTTGTTCAGTAATTTGATCCGGCCGAATATGCGTTTTGGCTTCTTTCTTTAAAGTCCTCTTCTTTTTCACAGGTCTCTTTTTTGGTGAAGGAAATCCTTCAGTCAGAAAGCGATCAACAGCATTTTGCATTCTTTTTAGTCTTTGCTCAACCATCTTACTTGCTTCATCTTCATCGTCGTCAATTATAATCTTTCTCTTATCTCCCTTCTTAGGGATAACAGTTTCATCTTCTATTAATTTAACACTAACCTCTTTTTTCTCTTTCTTGATTTCTTCATCTTCTTCGGTAATAACCTTTGCTTCTATTTTTACAGGGTTCACTACCCTAAATTCACTTCTCCAAGGATCCATATAAAAACCATTTCCTATGATCTCTAATTTAGTCATTAGCAGTTCATCGTCTTTTAGAGATCTCTTGACGACTCTATTTAATGCTGGCAAGTCAACAGAGATAGATTCACTACGCACTTCGGCCGGAAATCCATATTCAATATCATCTACTACAACTCGAAGTGTCCCGACCAGTTCCTTATAATCAATGCCGCCAATTTGAACTTCAAATTGAAGGGTTCTTTTCTCATTGACTTTTAATTTAAGTGCCATAGCAATATCCTCTCTAATTAATCATTATTATTATCAAACTTTACTTTGGTCACTTCAATTACTGTAAGGTCTTCCCTTTCTTTAGTTTCTTCTAATTCAACTTTCTTAACCATGACCAAAGGTCTTTTAATCTCTTCTTCTTCAATACGCAAAACTTCCGCGCCGCCTACTGGGGGAATAAGACCAGGACAGGGACAACAAATTATCCCCTTTGTAGCAACACTAGTAGCATTCATATATTTGTTCCCTCAACTTATGGGTCACACAAATAGAGATGATCAATATGGAACAAGTGACCCGCTGACCCATTCGATGTATGAATAATCTGTATAATTGCTTGCCCAACTCCACTTACATAATTAGCATTTTGAATTGTAAATTTATAGCTACTCTTCACCACTATACTTGGAAAATCAGTGGTAGCAGCAGTTAAGTCGTCAAAGACAGAAGTATTAAAGTTCCATGCTCTAATTTTAACATTATGTGCTGGGTTTCCTTGATAGTAACCAGCAAGACAAATATCAATATTAGATGTTGGTACATCATTAAAATCAAATCTAAAATCAAATCCAGGATTTCCGGCTATCTCGTTTAATATAAGGTATGTATTATTTTCAGTATAGGTATTAACAATTGTTCCAGAATTAATAGTTCCTGAACTTAAAAGAATTGATTTTGAAAGTCTCCAGTCTGGACTCGTTGTAGTTGCTGTTGAGGTTGTTGTGGTTGTAGTCGTTGTACTTGTTGTAGTTGACGTGCTTGTAGTTACTGGTGGAGCAGTAGTAGTTGTTACTGTAGTTATAGTTGGTGGAACCGGCATTCCATGAGGGTTTCCTGGATTTCCGGGATTTCCACAAGTTACAACCTCATATGTTTCCAGTCTTCCCTCGGCATCATAAGTTGCTGTAATACAATATGTCTCAATTACCCCAATATCAGTTCCAACATCTCCAGCATCGTCATAGATTCTAATTCGGCCAGTTATCATACATCCAAATTCGTTGAATGTCGTCTGATCAATATAAAAGTTTTCCTGAACAAGGCCAAGAATCCTCTGAAGCAAAGGTACCAAAGTATCAAATGTATTCTCAAACACTTGAATAGTATCCGCTTTACCCCAAGGGAAATAGGTATCATGATAAGCAATAAGATACCAATCACCAGTTGCGTTTGGGATAAAGCTAGATCTATAATTTCCAAACCCTAATTCCGTAAAAGATACAGGGACCGTTGCACTTACTTCGGCCCCCGTATCATCGAATATATGATATGTAAACGCAGTGGAATCAATTCCGGGGATTCGATTACCAGCAGTATCAGTAACCGTGAAATCTTCATGAATAACATCTCCCACACGACCAATCTGCATTTATTATTCCCCTTGATCCACACTCTACCATTTTGTTATGCTACTTGATTCGGCTCCACTTGTAAAGTCAAGCATAAACTTTCCAAATTCGACATATCTCCAATAGACATCTCCAGTATCATCTGCAATTGTTATGTCATATTTTGAGATTATTCCTATACCAAGGGTAGGTGGTCTTGCCCAGAACTGAGATTTTGCAGAACTCGCTCCATAAAATGAATCTGAAGTTCCAAATGCCTCAAGAGCAAACATACAGGCAGAAGTAAAACCAAACTCAAACATTACTTGACCGTTAACATTATCATCATTTATAATTCCACAAGCAGCTAGGTTTATAAGGCACTGATTTCTCTTATCAACTGCTTTCTCGCCTCTAACTTTCCAATCTGCTCGTGGTTCATAACCACCCGTATATGCATCTGTATTGATTGGAAAACTCTCCATCAAGTACCAGTCATTCTCATCTAGGTTAGATTCGACTAAACCTGGATTATAAGTTGAGTTTGGATAAGAAGCATCTTCATCAGTTCCAAGGACATGATCAATATTCCATGCATTTGCAAAACAAACATTCGCTTCTGATTGATTATGAACAAAATCTACTCTTTGATTAAACTCTTGTCTATTTTTCCCATAGTCATATCCTGCTTCGTCCATAAAGATTCCATGGACAGCAAGACTATTCCATTGACTTGCTTTTGTAGTAAAAACAGAATAATCCTGATTTACAGTTACATAACCAAAGATGAGGGCATCAGCATTCAATTCTTTCACTCGAGGAATGATTACTTGTGTATTGGCAAAATCACCATGACCTGGATCTTGTACTCCATCTCCAAATACAATCAAATTATATTTAGCAAGGTCTTTAGCAACCTTCTCATTATCCCAACTATTCTGGGCAGAATTAAAAGCATTCAACCAACCATAATAAATCAAAAGGTTTTTCGGTCGAAAGTACATATCTTCTTCCTCCTCAAAAAAGTAAGTTGTGGTTGTAAATAAATCAGCGTGTATAGTAGTTGTCAAAGTACTAGTTGTTACAGTTGATGTCGTCGTGCTAGTAGTTGTTTGTGGTGGTGGTTCTGTCGGTTTTGGTTTTTTTGGCATATTATCCTCCGGTAGAATTAAGGATCATAATGAGCAGTAGCAGCCCAGTCGACAGTAACATTTGGTTCATTATTCCCTTGATCATTCTCAGTTCTTATATCAAAACCACCAGCTGTCTTATTTTGCCACATACAAACAGCAACATCGTTTGGATATTGTGCAGACATCACAATAGAATAATTCATATCCGGAAATGCGGTATTAAAGGTAACCGATCCATCTCCTTGATTATTAGTTGTAGTTGTTCCTGTTTTCATAGTTGGACCGCTACCAGGAGGTGCTGTAGCAGTCACTTGACCAAAAATAGTTATTGAACTATCTTCTGCTCCACTAGAGAAATCTAACATAAATTTAGCAAAATCGGTATATCTCCAGTAGATCTGGTTATCACTAATATCATTCTGAACAGATGGAGCAGGGGCCCATACTCTTCCAGCTCCTTTGACATCTGGTCGATTCCAGAATTCAACAGTTGCTGAACTTGCTCCATAACCTGTATCTGAAGTTCCATATCCATCTAAAGCAAACATACAGGCAGAGATAAAACCAAAATCAAATAAGTCTTGTCCATTCGAATTATCGTTATTAATTATTCCACCTGCAACTAAATTAATACCGTATGTATCTCTATGTCCTATTGCTTTTACACCTCTACTCGCCCATTCAGTTCTAGATTCATAACCGTTATTTCCTGAATATTCAGTTGTATTGATTGGAAAACTTTCAAGGTGTATCCAATCATCTGCTGTTAGATGAGATTCAACCAAACCTGGATTATAAGTTGAATTTGGATATGAAGGATCATTAGCCGTACCAATAATATGATCCGTGGTCCAAGCATTTGTCATAACTAAATTTGCACTAGTCTGTGAATGAATGTAGTCAACTAAAGTATTAAATTCGGAACGATCTATTCCATAATCATAACCACACTCATCCATGAAGATCCCATGTACCTCAAGATCATTCCATTGATCAACTTTGGTTTCAAAATTTGCTTGAGATTGATTTGCAGTTACATATCCAAAGATAAGAGCGCACGGATTTAATGCTTTTACCCTTGGTATTATAATCTCAGTATTTGAATAATCTCCATGACCAGGATCTTGTATACCGTCACCAAATATAATCAAATTATATCTGGCCATATCTTTTGCAACACTTTCGTTATTCCAGCTATTATCCGAATAGTTAAAGGAATTCAACCATCCATAATACGTTAATAGATCAAATGGTTTATAATAACCACCTTTATGTAATTCTATCCAATGAAACCCAGTTTTATCATGTATTTCTTCAAGGTTCAGAGTTCGTGCTAGATGCTCAACTTCTCTTCCACCAGGACCAATAAACTTCTGAAAGTCAGGATCGTATATAGGATTCTCAGGGGCATTATATAATTCCCTCATAATGCCTATGAGATTCATATAAAGAGTTGTACCCTTTTTTCCAGTTGTTTGATCTTGAACAACTGCAGGAGTAATTTGTGTAACTGATGTGCCATCTACAATATAAGTATCATCATCGAATCTAGTTCTAAAATATAACTCACCCTCTACTGGGTTTGTATAGTATGTCCAACCATCTCCAGCTAATATATCTCCATTTCTAATTGCTTGTATTAAATCTTCACTATTTAAATATGCATGAAGTTGGTGTTGAAGAATCTCAAGTTCATCTCCAGGAGGAAGCGCTTGACCCATATCATCTATCAAGAAATCAGATGCTCCCGGATTTTTTAAGAATTTCCTCATATTCCACATCTCCACGACATTTCAACTTGAACAACAGGGTCTACAAACCTATCTCTAACCCAACATTGAAGAACCCTCCCTTTATCTATATCAATATTCAACTCATTATTATAATATACAAGACCTGGGTCTGGTATTTCAAAAGTGAACAACGTTCCATCTAATATAGTCCTTATTTCCATATAGGGATCTGAAGCGCCAGTCATACTCGCTACTTTGCACCATACTCCTGTTATAGTTGCGTACCTAAATACAAAATAACCCACATTTGCTGAACTGGGTGCAATACCAGATACATTCAAATAAGTATTTCTTGATAGAGAAGCTTTACCAAATGCAAAAACGTTCTTGACTGTTGCTAACCATTTACCTCTTGCCTCATCCCAAAAGCATATGAGAGAATTTAAAGTATCAATCCAAAGAACCGCTGTTGTGTCAGGAGTTGTTAGGGATGACTGAGCAACGGGTTGATATTCTATTTTCCCACTACCACTTCTATAGGTTAAGAAATAACTAGGGTTTATACCAGAATCATCAACTTCAATTCCTTTTATCTTATCAGTATTTCTCAATACTTCATGAATTCCATCTGAAGGTATTGGTATATGGACTGATTGATATCCAGGACCAAAACTTACACTTATATCTCCATTATATACATACTCCAAAAATTCATCATCTTGTTCACAATAAGTTCTAAACTCAAGTAAAGTTAAACTAACTGTAGAAGTGGCATCTACTACTTGATTACTAGGCAACCTAATTGGATTACTAGTATTATTCGTTATATTGTAGTAGTATACTGCCATTATTCATATAACCTTTGTAGTAATAAGCTAGCATATTCAATAGTTACGTTATCATATTTCCAACTAACCTTCGCTCTGATCTTTACTAAATCATCTGCATTAAGTCTTGTCAAAAACCTCCCTGAATCAAGAGTAACCCGAGTATTAGAGTATTGAGACCAGTCATTTCTTCTTGACCTAGATATATCAACTGCATTCTTAGAGGCGATTGTAGTATATTGAATAATTGCAGCATTACCAGTATAGAGGAAAGCAACTTTATAACTTATCGAATAGATTCCTCCTATTAATGCCTTAACTTCTGTATTACTATTTAATTCAGCATTCTTGGGTGTAACTGATAAACTTGATATTTCTAAATCCTTATAAGTATCATCCGCTACTAAAGTTTGAGTCGCATAAACATAACCCTCAATAAATGCTTGTTCAGAGTTATACTCATATTTACCCCAATAGTCTATATAGTATAAAGCATCTGATATTGAAAGATTTGAGGTACCATTATTTATGATTATATTTCCTGCTGCTACTTCAACTTTTAATGGATCAGCATTCGCTATTTCTGAAAACTCGAACTGCTCATGTAGCGAAACTTGGGAGGACGCTGGGATAGTTACTCCCAGGTCCTCCAGGAATATATCGCTCGTTGTATCGTTGATCGCAATTATATCTTTCCATGTTGTCATTATTCACCTATTCTCTCCAAGCGATCTCAACAATAAGTACTGGATCAGGAACACCAGCAACAGCATCAAGATAAGAATGGAGAAAATCTCCAGCAGACAGGTCAACGTTTATTGTATTATCGTGGGCACCTTGAGCAGCGGCAATTGATAGTGTGGCTATATTCGTTGCTGTACCATTCTTTCTTATTCTCATATCACAAGTTCCAGATGCATCTAGTTGTCCAGAAAGTGAAACTATAGTTGCGTTACGTGGAATACGGAAACCTGAATTATTTGATGCTAGAGTACCAACGCCGAAACTAAGGTATTGATTCTTTGTATTACCACTTCGACCAAAGAAAAGACTTATTTTTTGGACACTCAACCACTTTGTCCGAACATCGTCATACTCATAGAGCAGACCATTAATCACTGCCAATTGACCATCAGCAAGTCCAGTAGTTGGAGCAGAAGCTAGATCAGTTAATTCAAGAGGAGCATAACCACCAGAAGCACTTAATTGAACTGCACCAGAGTCGACATAGATGGTTCTACCTGCTCCAGGTCCACCTTGATCATATGCTTGGTCTAGTGTATTGCCGGTAAACATTTCAGAGTCAGCTATTCTTATCCAACCAAGCAAGATCTCGTCATCATAAACCCATAGTGCTGGCAAATCATTGTAATCAAAGTTTACAATGACTGCAGTATTATCTGCTGGTTGACCAAGATCAGTCCATGTTCCAGTTGTGAGTTCAAAGATGTTCTCAGAAGTTGAATCAAGGTTGATTACTCTATCACCCTCAGTCAGGTGCTTCATATCAATCCATGCAGTACCATCCCATTTATATAGGTAATCATTATCAGTATCTACATAGAAATCACCTGTATCTGGATTTGCTGGAGGGGTTGCTTGAATTACAAGAACTCTAGCTTGAACTGGTTCCGTCCATGTAAAGAAACCAAATGGTGGAACATTAGTAAGATTGTCCCAATGAACTTCAGCTTGACCAGACGTTTGCAATTCAGTTTTAGAATAATAGTTATCTTTGAGATAATAAATATGAACCATCTCAAGATATTCTTGTCCATCTGCAGCAGATAAGTCTCCATCATAACCATAGAGAACTAATTCACCCCCTCCTACTGCTGTTCGAAGATCGTCAGATGCTGCAATTTCTGGATATGTAAATTGATCAGCAAAAGGTATTGTGTCCCCAGCAGGAACATTTATGCCAAGGTCTTCGATAAACACATCGGCAGTGGAGTCATTTCTAATTTGTAATGTCCACATTTCTGCCATAGTTAATACCTCCTATTTATTCTCTCCATGCCAATTCTAATAATAAAGTAGGATAATCAACATTTCCTGTTATATTCTCTAAATAACATTGTAAGAAGTCATTTTCAGATAGATCAATATCAAGATCGTCATTCGATTTTCCTGATTCTGCTGCTAAATTTATACTCATAATGTTCGCCGGTGAGTTGTTCTTTCGGATTCTAAATGTACAGGTAGTTAGATTTTGTGTTTGGATGGTCACGGCAGTGATTGTTGCGTTTCGAGGAATTCGATAACCTACAACATTTGAATATATACTAGAGATAAGGGACATCCATCTATCACTTGATATGTTTCGATGGTCGATTCCAAAAGCCACATTTTCTCTGGCAGCACTTATCCATTTCAACCTAAAGAGGTCATAGAATAATAATAAACCATTGTCCTGCCTAAATTGGGCTCCGGGTCCAACAAATGTATCTCGTAACATTTCGATCCTTTTGTTTAATCTTCATAGAGGATACTAGACCCAGTACTTTTAGTCTCATCATACAACATATCCAACTTATTTCCAGGGAGTTCTCCTGCCGACTCTCTTACATAACTATGTAAGTTATTTTCAAGAGCTTTCAATTTCTCGAAAAAATGATAGATATTTTGAACTAGATACATCTCGGTTTGTTCTGGGTCATTTTTGTTTTCTAATACCTCCACAAGATCCGCAAGACCCTCAAACATTTCCCTGGAATCTTCAGAAGTTAGTTGTTGAAGAAACTTGTGAGCCATTTTCCCTGTCTTTTCCATTAACCTCTCCCGAAAATAAGTTTTATTTATATCAACTAGACCCTTGCCTCTCATCCCTTATTCTTTCTAAATCCTGAATTGCTTGATCAATATATTCTTGTGCATCATCTTCATCATCTTCATCTTCAGAGACATTAAGGATCCGAATTGCCCTTATAATATCAACAGGTCTAATATCGTTGGCCATGACAATAGATGCTGCTTGTTGCAGCAAAGTAATTGGTGATGTCTCAACATTAAAAGTTTTTAAGATATTAATAGCATCTTCAAGGTTGGGAACTGGCATCAATAGACTCCTGTTTTTCGTCTGTGTAAACTTCTTACTATATCTTCAATTTGCTGATCAATATATTCTTGTGCATAAGCATAACCACCCTCTTCTGGTGGGTCAATCAGATTTCTAATTGCATTTACTACATACATAGGTTTAATATCATTTGCATAAATAATTGATGCTGCATTTTCTAAAACTTTAGGATCACTTACGCCAATCTGAAAATCCTTTAATATTTTAATAGCGATCCTTATATCTGGTATGGGCATAATTAGTCCTTTGTTGCTATAATACCTACATTGGCGAATGGACGCCAAGAACTTGCAGTTGCTCCACCAGAAGTCGTACCAGAAACGCCCGTGGGGTCAGTAGTAAATGTGTGATAGTGACTATCATCACCACTACTCTTTAAATTCGGACCAAGGCCAAGTTCTGACGAGGTCACACCTGTATGAACGTGAGTTCCGGCATTGAAAGGGTGAGTATGATTTGGTTGGGTCCATGTTCCTCTCTGTTCCCCACCACTACCCGAACCGTCATAACTTGACGAACCATGGACAGCTAGTACAGCATCTCCAAGAGTAGCGTCAATTGTCCAACCAGTTGGAGCAGCAGCCTGATAAAAGTATTGCTTTACACCAGATGCAAATTGAACTACTTCGGGTGGAAAATTTGATGAACTTAGATCAGCCATTAACTATCTCCCTTTAAAAAACTTAGTAATTTTTGGCTAACTTTTTTCTTCTCTGGTTTTAACGAAACTATAGAATCTTTTGTTGCTTTTGCAACTCGTCTAAATCCAGTATCCATTGCTTGTGCAAGTTTGTCACCGGTTTTGACTTCTTCATTTCTTTGACTCTCAACCGCTTGCTGAATACCTAAGTGATTTTTTTCCATCCTAAGAAGAGAATCAAGTATAGCTTGAAATCTACATAGATCAATAACACTTGTCTTCGTGGTCTGAGTATCATGCATAGTAAGGGTTATATAATGACCACATTTCTTCCCATCCTTTTCACAGACTCCATCGCAGTACATCCTTTTACTCCTTTGGATATTTCTCCTTTACTGCCAAACACTTATTGAGCCACTCTTTAATATCTGGCCCGACATCAATCCCTTGGTCATACAGATATTTAAACCCTTTCATAATATAATCTAATTGATCTTTATGATTAGGATATTCAGGTCCCCTCTTCTCCCTGTGAGTAAATAAATTCTCATCAGGATTTAGAGTATCTTTGATAGATCTCTTTCTCTCAGTTATAACTTCAGGGTGATCAGAAGCATATGGTTCATCCCCTTTTTTTGTAGGAAATTTTGAGAAGTGGGAAAAGTTTCCTTCTTCATCAAAAACCTTATAATAAACAGTCATCTAGATTCTCCTAATTTCTGGTTGCTATAATACCTACATTAGCAAATGGGCGCCAGGTACTTGTTGTTGCTGCATTTCCTGTTACTCCACCATGATCATGTGCACCTTCCGCCTCACTCGTTTCAATTTTACCTGCTCCAGTATAACTAGCTGGACCTGAGGTAGAGATCCAAGCAACATCAACCGCGTCAGTTATAATAGCTGTTACTGATTCTGCTTTATGAGTGACAATAGTTCCAGTTTTATCACTTGCATAGATTGTAACATCGTGAGTATGGTCAGATTCACCAGTGATTGAATGGTTATGATTCGGTTGGGTCCATGTGCCTGCTTGCACTCCACCACTACCTGAACCAGCATAACTTGAAGAACCATGAACTGCCAATACTGCATCTCCAAGGGTAGCGTCAATTGTCCAACCAGTTGGAGCAGCAGCCTGATAAAAATACATTTTAGTTCCTGTTACAATACCAAGAATATTTTCTGCCTCAGTTTCGTCAAGTACATAAGCACCAACTACAATAAACTCAATAATGTCACTTGCAAGAAGGGAAGCACCAAATGTAACTGTAACTGGATCAGTTTCTTCATACTCATTTGGAAGACTTGGAGCTGCTTCCAAAGTACATTTCTGACCATTTAAATAGACAAAAAGAGTATTTGATCCTGGAGAATAAGGTTTAGTGAGAGTAAAGACAGTATTACCAGATGCTCCATCAGAACCTACATTTCTCTGATACAATTGAAGACCAGAGATATAAGGTGCATCTCCTTCCGTCGTAATTTTCTCTAAATAGTGCTCTCCACTAGACGTTTCTTTGACAATTGACATTTGGTATACTCCCTCATATTAGAACTTAATAATAAAATTAACAACTGCAATCGGGTTTAAGACATCTTGACTTGCAGATCCACCTGAATCGGTTGTTCCAGAAGCATTTGCTGATCCTGTTGATCCGCCGTGATCATGATCACCGTCTACGTCGCTTGTTTCAATCTTTCCTACTCCAGAAAAAACACCAGGTTTTGACAAACCAGCCCAATCTTGATCAACGCTAATACTATCCTGAAATACTGTTAGAGGCTCAGGTTTATGAGGAACAATAACTCCAGTTTTATCACTTGCGTAAACAGTAACGTCATGTGTATGATCGCCGTCACTCGCAATTGTGTGTGTATGACCACCATCATCGAAGGAATGAGTATGTGATACATCTTTTGTTTCGCTGCCGCCTGTATCACCTACAGCTCGACCACCACCAGGACCATATGGACCTCTTTGGCGAAGATCGGGTACATTAAAGGTTGCTCCCGCCCCACCCCAAATATAACCTATGGCTGAGTGTAGCTCCGGATAATCTGCTACAAGATATGGACTGCCATCACATAATAACCAACCAGGAGGAGCGGCGATTCCAGCAAACATCGTAACTGTACCAGAGGGGACTACATTAAGTAATTGGTTTGCTGTTGGGTCTGGATTATAGAATACACCCCAACTCCTAACCTCTCCATTTCCGCCCCCAGTAATTCGCATTCTTAGATCTGTTCCAGTGTTTGAAAATATATGAACTCCTCCATTAGCAGTAGTTTCCCAATTTGCTCCACCATCTGCTGTAACTTCTATTGTAGGAGATACTGTGTCGTCATAATCAATATAAACCATACATTCTGTTATTGTTATTCCTAGTAAAGGATCATAGAAATTTAAACTCTGTAATACTTGACCAGGAGTAAAAGTATACTTATTGTCTGTGGCATCATATGTCATTGTAGAGTTTAAAAGGTCAACAAATGATTCATCAAGAAACCCATCCCAACCACAATTAAGATATATCGACCGACCAAGCATATCGGCGTACATATCAAACTCAGAACCGCCGCCTCCACCTGCACCGTACTCTCTCCAACCTGTATCAGTACCGTAGTATCTTAATCTAGTATCTTCTGTATAGATTTCTCTTCCTTCATCTGCTGGAGTCCATACTGGAAGAGTTGGTACTCGTTGTCCAATAAACGGACCTTCCATCTGGGTTCCATAATTTTTACTCATTTAGAATCCTCCGTTAACCTATTATGATAGCGTCGAGAGATACGGTATTCACTGGCATCCATACTCTGAGTTTATAAGGCGGGACAGTGATGAGTTCTTCATGCATGGGATAGATTTTGTCAACCCCATCAAAAAATGCACTAGTTACCTGTAGACCTCCAAGGGAAGAAATATCAACATCATAATAATAATTCCCAGCGCTTAGGGTCCAATCACCTGGTGCAGTAATGTTATCTCTAACAATACTTGCACCAGCAACGAAATACATATTACCAGGGAAAAACCATATACTAATTGTACTTGGACCTGTTGCTGCACTTATTGCTGTTCCAACTGTCTGGCGAAAAGCAGGCGGTACAACATTTGTGACTGTACCTGCTTCGGTTGTAGATAAATAAAGAGTATCACCAATAGCAACTGTAACTCCAGTTTCAACTGGTACGTCATCAGCACGACCGGCCATTCTAACTTTACCGCTGCCATCGGCCTCATAACCAACTTGAATAATAACTGCGTCTGCTTGATGGTCAATAGAATCGGCAATAGCAGGTTGCATAGCACCACCTGCATCAACATAACCTAATTGACCAACAGTCATTCCAATTGTATCAATATTATCTCTAATTGCATTAAATGTTTCCCAACGAGCAGACGTGCCCCAATATAATCTGTCAGTCGACCTTACGTAGATAATTCTAGCCTCATGTTCATCCTGATCAAATGCCGGAACTGTATCTTGAACACCTGCAAAGAGAGGAGCATAGACTCGTCTATTTGTTGGAGTTGCTGGGTCAAAATCCCACACATCATCAATTTCAAATGCGGATCCGCTCCATGATACTTCAACTGCTTTTAGAAATAAATATCTATCAGAATTAAATAATGTTGCAGTTTGACTTGGTAGGATAATTTTGATGGTAGCTTCTGGGGCGGGTCTAGATTTTGTATAAACATAATCAAGGACAACATAGTAATATCCTATTTCGTTCCACCACCCTCCAGATGGATCAACATAAAAATCCTCATCTTCAAAATCAACTGTTAGGGTAGCAGTCGTTTGAATCAGTACGTCATCCTTAAAACATTGACCCTCTGAGCATTCGACTTCCGTGGTTGATAATTGTGTGACTTCAATTGAATGTGTACCAAATAAACAATTGAGTCCGGTAGTTATCATCCGGGTTAGTCTGTTTACAACATTGCTATGATAAGATGCATAAGGGTCAACTATTCTCTCTTGACTTGGAGTCGGATTACCCATCTTACCTAATCTCCCCTCTTAGGATAAAGTCTATTGTGGTTTTAAAATTTGTTCTAATTAATATCTATTGTCAGCATAATCTAATTTTTTGTATTTAGTATATGTTCTATATATATTAATTTCTAGAGTAGTGGGTTTGTTTCGTTTTTTTAGTGTCTCTGGAGGTGGTGCAGTAGGATGCACATAATCGGTGGGAGGAACCTGCCGCTGGGAAGTGGTGCGCCCGCCATAATGGGCATTCGGCGGGGGAGTCGTGGCCTCCAGAGTTCCACACAAACTAAAGGCGAAGAGGGACTAGTTTTTACTCTCTTCGCCTACCTTCTCTTTTTATTATTAAATTAATCCTTATATATATTAATTACTAATAATTAGACCAGGGTTGATGTTTTCTTTAAAAACCGTAAAAAGAGAGGTTATACGATGTCACCATACATTCAAGATCTTGATCCTGAGATCATTGAGATGATTAAATCAAATGATTTAATCAAAGTAAATTTTGAAAGGGAATGTATTGAGTTCTACAGCCCAGGTATCGAGAAACCTATCACAACGATGTCTTTTATGACACCAACAGACATCATCAACCAGGCTGTAAAAGACGCTTGTAAGTAGCGAAAAAATTGGTGGGGGCTCCCCGATTCATAACCATTAATTCCGGCACCGCGCCATTGGAGTTACCCCACCCAATTTTTTATATAGTTTTTCCACAAATGAAAGGAGGTAGTGTATGAGGAGAATCTTACTAGTATTTTTTATCATTCTTTCAATTGCATTAATATCAACTTTTACCTTAGCCGAAGACAATGTACATGACCCAGGTATAGAGTTGATTGAGTTGCCATTGAAAGCAGACAGTCCTACCATGGACAATCCGGGCGAGAACATAAGTTTGCCACCAGGCAAATATGACACCAAAGACCCGGATATCGACACTAAGATTGTCGTTGACAATACTCCAACCTGCGATCAAGTCTTCGCAGCGATTGACAAGAAAGAAAAGGCTGGGGTTGCACTCTCTCAATATGATCAAGCAATGCGAGCGAGATGCATAGATCAACCAAAATCCGAAGATGACGACGAGATTGAAGAATCAAGGGATGAACTGTTTTCTCTTCAATATCCCAAAACCGATCATCAAGAGGTTGGAGGAATAACCAAAATTTGGCTTGAACGCCATACTACCTGTTGCCCACAAGTACAAGTAGTATGTCCAGGTTGCCCAAAAGGTTACCCGGGTAGTGGACCATCTAATGGTCAATCTGTAAATAGTTCATCTCAACCAAACCAGGGCAGCAACGGTTCTTATGCATCCTCACCATCAACGGGTAGTCCAAGAAACGAAGTACAACCGAGATAGCAAAAAAATGGAAGGAGGACGCCTATGTGGCGTAAGATGTATGTGTTACTTATTTTTGTTGCTGTCTCCTGTGCGCCAAATATGACTGTTTTGGTCGACGGATACCCTATGAGTAATGAGCAAGAATATCTAAGGGTCCCGGATCCAGAGGTAGATATAAGGGTTCAGTATTATGCTGCAGGGTGGATAATGAAAGATCTTGGAGGAGAGGAGTTAGAACCATATCCAATCTATTTCAAGGTCAACGAAAAAATGTATCTTCCTGAGAATGTCAAGGGCGTAACACTCAATGCCTGGATCAAAAATCCGAAAAACATTGAGTATAAAGTTCAATCGTGGCTAGACGTGTCTAAACCCTTTAAGGGGCGCACCAGGAAGGTTGAGTATGTTAGTGGACCCACTAGCAAACTTAATAATTATGTCACCATCTATGGTCCTGTTGATCCTGGTTCTACTGTAAAATTGAGAGCCATCCTTTATGATAACCAAGGGCTTCCTTTAGTTGCTATTGGTGATGCATATTATAAAGTAAGACAACCCAAGAAGGAACAATCCTTCTCTCAATGATCAACAGCGATCAAATCTAAACATGGAAGGGGGTGGTCATAAGTAGGTTTTAGAGGTAGAGGTATTTACTTTTCAAACTAATTAAATTCCCCTTTGAAAGGAGGAACAAAGACATGAAGACGAAAGTTATTGTATTACTTTCCATCGTTCTGCTGATTTTTGCCGGCCCGGCGCTGGCAGATATCAGTGGTTCGGCCGAACTCTACCAGGGCATGACTGATGAGCAATTCCAGGGTGCCCAGGCCATTCAGAATGAGGGTGGAGATACTATCGGTGGAGAAATGCTCCAATCATCCAAGAAAGAGATGCTGCTTGAGGCTGATACCTCCGCAACCATCGACTGTGAAGACTGTGAAGATGCTGTTGTGGGTGGTTTCACCATGCAGAGCGCTCAGGGTGAGGCCATGCAGTTTGATGGTCAAGGTCAACTTGCCACTTTGGGTGAGGGTTCAATCAACATTGACAAATACTTCACCATGGAAAGTTCCAAAGATGGTACTTGGTCGTTCGACAAGCAGTATGATGAAACGAAGACCGAGTCCAAGGAAAAGACCAAGGTTGTCGATGAAGATTACGTCGAGTCAAAGACTGAGACCAAAGTAGTCGATGAGGACTCCTCCAGTGAGGGTTCATTTGAAATCGCTGCGAATGCAGAGTGTACGGATGAGGAAACTGTGACAGAAACCTCAACTGGGACATTCACTGACAACGACACTCAGGAAGACTCTGACTGCCCTGACTGTGACTATAATAAGTCAGAGTCAGTCACCGAGACAGATACTCACACCTTCTCCGGCGATCTCTCAGGTTCCGGTAGCTCATCTGAATCTTGGGATAAAAGTGTAACTGAGACCAAAGATAAGTCAGAGAGCTGGGACAAGAGTGTGACCGAGACCAAGGATGAGACCAAGACTAAGTCAGAAACCTTGGCCATGAGCGGATCCTATGCTGAAAACTGCTCTTTCGAAACTCACCGTGGTACCACCCTTAGTTGGGCTGGAGACGGTGTTGTGGCTGGCCAGGTTCAAGGCGGTTACCAAGCAGGGTCAGTTAGCAGTTTCACTGCAGCTGGTGTGTTAGAATGTAACGTCCCTCGATAAGAACCTCCGATCACTGAGAAAGGAGTGACCACATGAGGAAGACAATAGTCTTTCTAGTTCTCGTGTTGGTCTTCGTACTCACTAGTTCCGTCTATGCGGACGATGGTGCCACCAATGCCAATACGGATGCTAAGCAGGTCATATATCAAGAGTACGATCAGAGCACACGTCTTGAAAATCGTGCTCAGGGTCTTACGGTAACAGCTGAAGATGTCGGTTTGGATTATGATGCTAAGTATTGGGCCATGCCCGCTGATGCAGAAATGAGTCAGATTTCCGATCAGGAAGTCATTCAGGTAATCCAATCAACAACTGATCTCAACTGTACAGATAAGACTCGTGTGTTTACATCCGGTGGTGCTAACGCTTATCAGACCAATGTGCAGAATCAAGTTGGTCTTGCAGCTAACGGATATATCGGAGTTCAAACGGGAACTAGTACACAAACATCCACCAGTTCAGTTGTATCAACGTCAACTAACTAACCCTACATAAACATTAAGGAGGCAAAAGACATGAAGAAAGTCTTAGCTATACTGTTGGCTGTTGCACTGGTCTCCTTTGCGGTACCGTCTCTCGCTGATCCGCCCAAGGATCTCGATGCATCTCTGACAATTGGTCAACCCAGTGGAGTTGATGGTATTGTTTGGAACAACCATGAAACCTGTTGTGCCGAACAGTCCATGATTGATCTCTCAATTGAGAGTCTCAGTCTCAGCTGGAATCCTGTGTTCAATGATCAGTTGATTGTAGACATCAACATCGACGAGAGTTACAGTGCTAGCAGCGATGCCACTGCAGACTCTACCGCAACTTCTGATTCGGATGCGGATGCAAATGCAAACGCTACTGGAGACAGTGATGCAACCGCTAATGCAAATACTAGCGGAGAGGGCGAAGCTATTGAAATAGCTGGTGCTGGTGCCCTGAGCGGTTCAGGAGCCGTTGCTGGCGCTGGTGCCCTTGCTATGTCCGATTCTGAAGCAGAAGCAGAATCAGAAACCGAGGTCGAGGCTGACTTCGATTCTGACACTGACATAGACATTGACATTGACTGGATGCCAACTTATGGAATAGCTGGCGAACTGTTGATGGAAAATGTTGTTCTCTTGGCCATGCAGCAGAGTGGTGGTCATGAGTCATGTGTCGGCGCTGCAGTAAGCATGGTTGGTGATGCTGATCTTGATCTTGAAGCGAACAATGTGTTCATACAAGAGCAGGTACAGCGGCCAGTGTTTGATGGCGAAGGTGTCCTTGTTGGAGCTTCTGGAGTCCAGCAACAGGCATCTCAGTCATATACCAAACTCACCATCAACAGCGCAGGATCGGTCCCGGTATTGGACGGGTCCATCACCTATAATGAGGGACTCGGCGGTCTCTAAGCAGGAAAGGAGGAAAGACCCTATGAGGCGTAAGCTATTCATTCTGGTCGCACTACTTTCCTGCTTGGTGCTGAGTGCGCCTGCTGTTTTCGCTGATGCTATTGCAAATGGTGACAACTCCAACGCTAATGAAGTTGATAACCAGAACCTTAGCAACAATGAGCAGTCGCAACTTCAGATAGGTGGGAGTCCTAGTGCAACCATCACTACGTATGGTTCGGAGATTCCCAGAAGCTTCCCGGTACCGGGCGATGTTAATTACCCCGGATATCCACAGTACTTCGGTCAGCCCACAGAGGACTACAACTTCCAGAAAGCAGGCGTTATGTTGCTCTTCAAGAAGGTGTGGACTCGTGCTGAACTGGAGGCCATGGCAGGCGGTAGGATCAAGATCAATGCGAAATCCTTAGTTCCTATAAAGAAGAAGGACGAGAAAGCTGCTGAGGATACCATTGAGATTATAATTAAGCGACCTTCATACCCCGTTCAGCAGGTTGGTCTTATTTATGTATCAAGCAAGAATGTAGACTCAACCTCAATGGAGGTATTGGCGGCTGCTGCTCTTTCCGCTCTAGACATGGGAGCCAAAACGTTGTTTCTGACTGCAGAAGGTTATTCTCGTGTAATCAAGGCCTTCGGGTGGGGCGTTGGTTTTAGCTACACTCAGGCATGGATTGAGACTGCCAAAAACAATCAGAACAGTGGTGGTGTTGGTTCCGGTGGTTTCGGATTCTCCGGCGGTGAGGCTGGATATAGGAGTAAACCCTGGATTCAAATGTTTGCTCTGAAGCCTTTAGCGGAGTAACCAGCTTCATATGACAATTAACCCCTACTGACGAGTCTTCTCTGCTCGTCAGTAGGGCAACTTTAATTTTTTTTATGGACGACATTATGAACCTTTGGTTAGAAGAAGAACAGATTTCTAAGTGGGCATATGAATATTGCAGAGATGTAAAGAACCTATTTGAAGTCGCTAATTTAATTACATCTCCAAAGTGGGCATATGAATACTGTAGGTGGGTTAAAGATGATATTAGAATCAGGCGTCGAATAACTGCCTCCGAATATGCCTATTTCTATTGTAGGTTCTGTGTGGATTATCCAACCATACGAAAATATATAACCGAACCAGAGGATGCATACTATTATTGTAAAGAGATCGAAAATCGCCCAGAGGTAAGAAAGTATATAACGGACTCTTACTGGGCATACATTTATTGCAGGGAAGTAGAACAAGATCCTGAGGTAGCAAGGTATATAACGATTCAGAACCTCTCAATGGTTTATTCTGTAAATACAGCTTCTAATTCGGATGAACTCATATTGAAGGAAACAGAGGTTCTTGAACTTATAGATAAGGAAACAAAAGAGGCATGTATAGACTCTGCCATTGAGAGTCATAAGAAATTAAAACATACTAAAGCTAACAACGTGATAACGAAAAAATTGGGGTGACGCCCTTTTAGCATCACCCCGTAACTGAGTGGTAAATTCTTCTCGTTAAGTGAGATAGTAATTTGTTATTTGTTCTACACTTATTTGGAAATTAGTTTCTGAACCTCACTAACCTTTGGAACCCTTGAGTTGACAGTGATAATCTTCCAACCATCTCGTTTCAATTTTTCATTTCTACGAGGATCTTCAAAGGCCATCCTGTTGTGCCAAAAGGCATTTGGGAATTCAAAGTCGATCTTATTTATAGGGTCAGCCATATCTGTGATAAATTCATATTCAAGATGATTTGTCATGAGGAATTTCTTTATCAGATAGTTGTTCTGAATAAAGGGATACTTCTGTCTCAAAAATTTGAGAATTTGAATTTTATCTCTTGGACTTCGAACATCTTCATCCTCAACATTATATGGTTCAGGATCCTTAACTTCATCACTTTGGAAGAGATCGCTTAGATCTGTATCTTGAAGTTTTTCTTGAATTTCTTCAATTGTCGGGGCATGCTCATCATCTAATACTTCGTCGTCAGTAATTACGTCGTCTTCACCGGTTTGGTTTAAATCAACTTCAACAGGTTTCTCTTTGAAAATCTCAGGTTTAGATTGTACCTGTGACATTGTTAAGGAGAACATCTTTCCAGAAGTTGGTGCATCAGGATATTTCGCCTTATATTCATCAATAGACATGTTGTGTTTTCTCCGAGTGTGGGATCCAGTTAATACTTTGTAGGCTCCTCCACACTCTTGACAAATTACTTCACCCTTCTCGCTAAATTCGGGATATTTCATTGAGTTTCTCCTTTCTCGATTTGAGCATTTATATTTTGTTCTGGAGTTAGCTATGTATCACTACCTAATTGGTTTACGAGTTAACGAACGTAAAAGTCTTGAAACAGGAGAATTGATTTATCATGTTGATTCTGTATTTACCTATACAGAAGATGATGTTGAGAATGTCAGACTTACAATAGAGGCATTAAAGAATGAAATGTGGCCTACTACAGATGAAGAAGCTGCTAAAGCATTTGGAACCTCAGGGTTGCTTACAAGTCTTGGTGGATTTCTCATGAGAGCAAGACAAAACAACCTTACTGTCTGTCATTTTTATAGTAATTTAAATTTGGACAATGAATGGTTCGATATCTTCTTTAGAACAAATAATAAGGAATATTTGTCAAAGAAGATCAGAGAAGCAAGAGTCAACATCTAATTTGTAGAGGAATAATATGCTAATTAACATGAGAAAAGTCTTTGAAGATGTGATAGGGAGACATCTTAACGAGAAAGTTGAAGTAATTAAAATTGATCTCAAGACCTCTAACAGTTGGTTAGTCGGTACCAGAGACCATGGTACTTTTACAATAACTAAGGAGACAGACGGGGGCTTCTCCGTTTTCTAGGGAGGGGAGAGGATGTTATGTTTAAACTTAGACACGTGGTGCTCACAGCAGTAGCTGTTGCCGCATGGATAACTGGACTGTTATCAATGTTTGTTGGTTCAGTCATTGGTCTCCTTATCCATGTAAGTAGACTGGGATACTATTGGTATAGTATTACAGTCATTTCGATATTATGTGGAATATCACTAATAATTGTTTCCACAAAAGTGTACATAAAGTACCATAATAAGTTAGAATTATTAAGAATCGAAGCAGAGATTGATTTGGAACTTTCGGATATCGGACTAATAGACAGCAAATCCGAAGGCCGTTCTTCCTATAATTAGAGAGAGGCGCATATGAGAGATACACAGGAAACTCTAATGGTAGGGGGAATGGCAACCGGAATGCTGGATGGTTGTTCTACCACCATCCAAGACGGTCGGGAGGACTCTTTTCCAAAGTTGGCGGTCTTTCCTCCTTTCAACTGCCAATACCGTCTTTGGGTTCGATTCCCACCCCCTACCACCCTTTAGAAAAAAAGGTACTCGTTATGAGTACTTTTTTTTAGTAATTTATTCTGCAAAGTGAACCATCGTGAAACAGATTACCTGAGCGAGAGAGTGAACCAAAGGAGAGAAATAGGAACCCTCCTAACCTCAGTGAACCTAACTTTATCAGTATCTAAACAGAATGAGTGAACCATGCATCCAGAAAAATTCATACCCGCCGAGTGAACCTGTGGTACAATTAATCCAATCAGTCTAGTGAACCAAGATAAAGAAGTATCTAAGAATCTTAAGTGAACCAAAATTGAGCAGAAATCAAATGACGAAAGTGAACCAGTAGTGATCAAAAAACTCAGACGTGGCGAGTGAATCAGAAGTGAGGATAATAACCAGAAAACGGGAATGAACCGGTCTGGGCGAGAAAACCATTCAAGGAAAGTGTAAAAAACCAGTCGGTGCAGGGCACCTTAGAGTGTACCAATCCGAAATTAGTGTGAACCAAGCGAGGCCAGAAGACCAGGATTTTTGAGTGGACCGTTTTGGCGAAGTAACCCATCGTTGGAAAGTGAACCAGATAAAGACACAAAAAATCATCATTGTTAAGTGAACCATAGCATATCAGGTAACCGATGCAAGGAGTGTACCTACGTTGGCTAGAAAATCCCGTACATGAAAGTGAACCAAAGTCTACAGCTAAACCATTATAGTCCAGTGAACCAATAAGCCCGGAGAAAACCTGGGAGCTGCAGTGAACCAGTTGAAGGCAGTTATTCATGATGACTGAGTGAACCCAAAAAGTCATGCAAACCCATTTTTCAAAGTGAACCAACGACGAAAAAAATCTAATATGATAAAGTGGACCATTCCCCTGTAATAATTCACATTCACCAAGTGAACCACCCAGCAACAGAAACCCAGTGCGCCGGAGTGAACCAATCTAAGGAAAAAAACCAATTTTTGAATAGTGAACCAACAGGGAGCAGAGGAATCCAGCGACACGGAGTGGACCATAAAATGTCAGAAACCCAAAAATTTGAGTGAACCAAGTGGGGGAGATTAACCTGAAAAAAGAGTGAACCGTCCTCTCGCAGAAACCCAGCGCGTTGGAGTGGACCAAGTTACGTAGTAAAAACCCAATTGCCGAGTGAACCCGGAATGGATAAACAACCTAAGACGATAAGTGAACCAGGTGGGGGAGAATATTCCGAAGAAAAAAGTGAACCTAGAATTGGGAGAAATCCTGTGGGTGTTAGTAAACCATGTAATTACAGCAACCCATTTCTATAAAGTGGACCTTCAAGCACAAAAAAATCAGAACTCAAAAGTGAACCGTATTGGCAAGGAAAAACCATTTGTTGGCAGTGAACCATCATTTGATAAAATTCAAACATCCGGAGTGAACCAGAAGTCCGCAGTATCCAACGAACATGAGTGAACCTATATCTCTTAAAAAATCTAGAAGAAAAAGTGTACCAAGGAATAAGAAAAATCAATAAATTGTAGTGTACCAAGAGAAGCGTGTTTCCGATTCCAAAGAATCGAGACGTACCGGCACGTAGAGTGAACCATCGAATTAAAGAATCCCATATATATATAGTGAACCAAGGAGAAGTGTTATGGCTAAGGAAGTTTTAGAACCTATAAAATCAATCGCAGATGTTTTCAAGGGCAGAGGTTTTAGCATACCTGTGCAACCTGTACCTGAGTTGTGGAGTCCAAAGATTGAATTGAGAGGATTAATTAGAGGATATGACGATATTCAGAGGGATAGGATCAGGATGGGAAATAGGATTCTTGGTAATCTATATCGTCGCTTTGGACTAAAACCGGGAGAAAAGAAAGAAGGTCTTTATGGTCTCCCAAAAGAGTTAATGGGACTTATCTCTAGAGAATACAAGAGAATCACTGACGGTGTTGTGATAAACATGAAAGAGATTCCTAAGATTATGAAGGATGCACACCCTGGTATAATCTCTGGTGAAATTATGTTTATATTTGTTGACACCTATATATCTCTTGTCAAACAGGAGTACAAGATCAATAAGCAAATTGAGAAATTTCTTGATGAGTTTCCAATCTGGACAGAATTCCTGAAAGGACTTGAAGGAGTTGGTCCTACAATGGGCGGCGTTCTTGTGAGCGAACTTGATCCTCATAGGGCAAACCATGTCACCGCATTTTGGAGTTATGCTGGTCTTGACGTGGTATGGACTCTAGATGAGATCGAAGGTGAAGAGGTTGTCAGAGGAGAAGGTAGAAGTAAGAAATCTCACCACTTAGTCGATAGGGAATATACAGATAAGTCTGGTAAAACCAAAACAAAGAAGAGTATAACATATTCCCCATACCTAAAAACAAAACTCCATGTCCTGGCAACCAGTTTCCTTCGTAAGCAAGATAATATTTATTCACCTATTTTCTATGATTACAGAACTAGAATGCAGGGAAGAAGGGAGTTCTTCATAAGAGCTCTAAGGCAAAAACAAATCCTCTATAAAAAAGACCCCCATGATTCTGAGGGAACCCTGACCATTAACTCTGAGAAATATGAGTTATGTAAGAAATGGTTGGCAAAACAGAAAAAACAACCAACTCTAAAAGAAGCAAAGAAGTTTGTCTTGAGTAATATCATAAGCGATAACCATATAAAGAATATGAGTATTCGCTATATGCTCAAAATATTTCTTCTTGACTTCTGGAGGAAGTGGAGGGAGTTAGAAGGACTACCGATATCCGCTCCATATGAAGAAGAAAAATTGGGTATCGTACATTCTAGGTGAGTCACCATTTCTCACTTTCCTTAAAGACCCCAAGTTATTAATATACTTGAGGTCTTTTTTTTGGTTATATAAAAAACCTCCTGCTATATATATAACTTATTAAGATAAAACATTTTGGAAAGGAGGTTATTATTTATGAAGTACGTATGTGTAAAATGTAAATATACTTGGTCGGTTAACGTTGAGAATCATAGCCTCGTCAAAATATTCCTTCTTAATCTGCAAGAAAAATGGATAAATAAGATTTTTACCAAAGGCAATAATAACCACCATCTATCAGGAGGTCTCTGTGATCAATGTATCACTGACTATGTACGAGCAAAGCAGATAAAGAACGGATTCGAAGATTGCTTCAAACGAGCTGTCGAGGTGTGTGGAAGAGATGATTGTAACTACCACGATCTTTGCTGTCGTGGGTTAGGGAAAAAGGAGGGGTAACCTATGCTTACAAAAAAAGAAGCCGCTTTGGCAGTCGTTGGTGAATTCTGTCTCAATAAAAGAATGGGACCTGAGGACTTAACAGATGAGCATGTATATTTATCGTCAAAACTCGCTGTTGCTATGGAGTACCTCAATTTAATTAAAAGCGATGAAGCAAAGAAGCATGCAGCAACTCGTGGAGGAACTCTAGATAAGGTGGTCCTATATTACTTTTCAGACAGCGGTGTAAAGACTCTAAGTTTTAGAGAAATCTTCGATCTCTTACCCGAGGATAACAAGAAATCAAAAATTGAATGGAAAAACGTCAAACCCGATAAGGAGACCGGTGTTATCAGATGGAGGGATATCAAATGAAAACATTAAAGGGATTAATTGCCACTTTGGTTTCCCTCCTCCTTATCCTTATCATCTTGGGTTTTAGATTAATAACCTGGTTTTGGGATGCAAGTCCCCCAGAAATCGAAATTTCAGAAATAGAAAGGAGGATCTAATGAAGTATCTTGCAGTTTATCTTCCTTTAATATTAATGGTGTGCTGCTTTCTATTGGCCTGGTTTTCTACAGAGGAGAAAAAGGAAGAGGTTGAGGAAAAACCAATTTCCCCTAAAGTCGCCTTCATTAAAGAGAGTATGATTCCTTGGAGGAGACAGGGAGGAACATGGAAAGACTAAAAAACGAAAAAATAACCCCCGAGTGTGAATCACCCGAGGGTTATTTTTGTTGTTATTTTTTTGTCGAATTACGCTCCAATTGTCAGTGTAGCAATACCCAGTGGCCTGACCAACGAAGTCGCATAACGACTCAAGATGGTCAGAGATGGAGTATATCCAAGTGGGTATGGATGCAACACGGCAGGAACGTATGGACAGTAGTAGTAGACAACCTTCAGTTCTTCCACTGGTTTGTAAACGATGACCATGGTACCTTGTGGAACAACGGCACTGGTTAGAACTCGCCACTTGCCACCTGCAACAGTAGCAGAGCGATAGCCGAAGTCACCGTCAACAGTTGAGGTTCCAGTGTAATTGAAAGTCTGAATATCTTCCAGAATAGCAACATCAAGCGGGTTGGCCGCAATGGTGTTACCTGCTTCAATATTAGTGTCTGTGTAGATCTGGGCAGACAGCACATTCAGAACTGGAATAATATTCTCATGCCAATACTTAGTACCCCAAGTATATCCTACAGGTGGAGTACGGTTGAAGGTATCCTGGTGAGTTGCTGGGTTCAGCCTTGTGTTGCCCGTAATCAAGGCATTGATAATCTCCCTATCAATGTCAAGGGCGATCTGTTGACCAAGGATATTGACGATTTCAGCCTGCATGGACAGATCAAACAGAGCTCTCATGTCCTGCTCCATATTAATCGTCCAGTTTGCAGAGATCTGGCGATCCCTAGCATAGAGGCGTACCTTGTCAACATTCAGCTTGACGTATGGATTTACCCTATTCTCTTCAAGTGAAGTAGTGCAGGTAAACCTGATAACGGTGACAACTCCAGTAGCACTGGAAATGTCAACAGTACCATTGAGATAGTCAACTTTACCGGAGATTACGTCATCACCAACACCAGTGACTGTTACTCCGCCAGAGAAGTGACCCTCAACGGCAGGGATGATTGAAACTTCGGTCCAAGCAGTACCATCCGCGCTAACAGCGGTGATTTCGAAGTCACGTTCAATGTGAACTTCTGTGCTGGTTAGACCGATCAATGCCAGGACATCGTATGCCTTACTTGGAACAGGCATCGTGGCTGCCACAGGAGTACCAACAGCTGGACCCTGCGAAATATCAGTGGCCTGCGCGGGTGCTGGGTACCCAGTTGCGTCACCATGTCTGTAAAAGGTGGCGGTCAAGAAGGCCTTGATTGTTTCCGGTTTGTCCATCGGCGAAACAGTGATAAGTTCCTTAGCGATCAGCTTCGGATAAAACACGCGCAGAATTGGCAGAGTCAAAGTTTCATATGGGTTGATCTGAAACATTGAATTTTCCAGGAGGTTGATCCTGGTGTTCTCAGCCAATTGTAGGAAGTTCTTGCGGTCTTTCTTATCCTCAATGGACTCAGCAAGACTTGTAACATAAGCCTCAAACGCGGAATCATCTACAAGTACGGCCTTCAGATTTCCAGGTTTTGATGGATCAATACCGGAAATCTTCTTCGTAGTCCTGTAGCATTCCATTAAGAGTTCTTTCATATACTACCTCCTTGTCTCATTAATGTAGTCCTACACTCTTGAAAATCTCTTACTTACCATATTTGTTATTTCTCTCAACTGATGATTTAACTTTTCCTCTGATAAATTATCGACTATTTTTAAAAGAACCACCATCTGGTTCCTCATAGCCCCTTCATGAACTAACCCAGTTGAAACCAATTTTGCAATTCTTTCAACTAGAGTTTTCACCTTCTTCTTTCTCTTGTGCTCCTTCATTAATTGTTCTAGTTCTTCTTTTTCTTTATAAATTCTTTTTCTGAGGTTTTTATAACGCTCCTTCAATTCCTCAAGTTGATTTGCCTTTTCTCGATAAATATCGTCGAGTAAAGGATGAACGCCCTCAACTATTTTTTCAGCAAGATGTAATTTCGATTTATTGATGTTTTTTAGATCAACGTCAGGAATTGAAGTTTCAACTATTTTCATAGTTCACTTCCTAAAGATTCGAGAAGCATTTCTCTGAGACTCATCGTCTCTTCTTCGATATTAGATATTTTTTCAGTTACTTCGGTTCTAATTTTCGTTGCTTCTTTTAGAAGGTTCTCTTGTTTAGTAACCTTCTTTTGTTGAATTTCAACTTGGTTTTCAACTGACTGCAGTTTTTCCCGTGCTTGAAAATTTTCATCATTCATACAAATTAGGAAAATTCTGTCTACGACTTCCGAGATAAAGTTCTCGGAGGATGGATTTTTGTTTTGTTCTAACTTTTTACCTAAACTAGTTTTTTTAATTTGCATAAGCTAAATCCCCAGATTCTATCTAAGCGGAAAACAGTAGGAAGATAGAATCTTATACCCAAGTCTTGAAGAATTGAATCATTCGAGTCTCAACTAATTTATCAAAATAATTTGCTAAATAACAAGTACCGTCTGCTGTACAGACAGTTTCACAATCACAGTTTTCAATTAACAAAGATTTATTCTCAAACTTCATCTCTTTAAAGTCAACTACTGCAGATGAATGACTAGGTAGGGATACGGAGTCATAAGTAATGATCATTAACGGACCTTCAACCTCATTATATTCTCTCATCCTTTTTAAGGATGCCATTCCCCTCATACTCATTCCAATACCAGAACGATCTTTTAATAGACCTAAAAGGATTGCTCCGTTGGGAGTATTGGTCGTCTCTAATTCTCCTATTAGTTGCTTCCCCCTCCAATCATAATCACGAATTAGATGAGATACCTCTTTTAGCATAACTGTTGTTTGTCTGACTTCATCAAACTGATTTCCTGTAGGAACCGGGTGATCTAACTCGCCCAAAAATGCGCGTCGACTCATACGATTCTCAACTTCTTTCATTCCCTCAGCTAGGACAGCTTGTGGATATAACCTCTTATTCTGGTTGACTTGATCGGCAGTTTGAAGAACCATACGAAATATTGCTTTACCCGGTTCTTCTCTCATTAACTTAGCTTCTTGCATAATTGCACTTTCAATAAAAAAGTGTGACATAGCAGCACCTCTTATTTGCTTTTAAGCATCTCCTTTGTAACATTAATATCTTTTACCGCCCAAGCATCCCAACAGAAATCATTGATATAATCATAAGAGAGATAACCGTAACCCTTTTCTCCCCAATTTGTTCCCCATGAATTCTTAAATTTAACTAATTTCTTTTTAGAATCATAACCAACGAGACATATGGCATGACCACCATAGAGGATATCTGATCTTGCTGGATATGGCACATATCCATCATTACCAACGAAGAATATCTCTTCATAGCAACCAATCCCAGCAACACATGGTCCAATATTACTCAATGTCCATTCAATCTGCTTTATGCCTTCTAGTCTATAATAGTGACCACACATAGTCCAAAGGGCAATCATTTTAGCCCACCTTTTTGGACTACCTAAAGTTCTATCACTATATGGCCATGCTTTTTCAGGCGGAACTCCCATTTTTTGAAGAATCTTAAGAGCATATCTAAAACTTGTACCCTCTTGGTTTGGCCAAGCATCAATTTCTTTTGTCTTATGATATAACCATTGCTCTGATAAATCGTAGTGTTTAGCTTTCCTTCTATATACCTTTCCCTTTATTATTTCATTAATATGTTCTTTTTGTTCTTGCCATTCTTTCATCGCAACAACTGCAAAACCAACGCAAGAACCTTTTTGACCTTGATCTTTTACTGGAGACATTTTACTTGTGTGATCTACGGATAGAGAATAAGAGAGTGGTTTATCAATAAGTTTAGAAATTCTATAATCTCTCATGTCAAGAGGGTCTGGTTTATAATTGAGAGAGTATGGAAATGACTGTGTTCTTTTTTTCTCGCCAGGTCTTTGAATTACCACAGGAATATCAATAATATAATTTGAAATACCTGCTGATCTCAATTGATTAAAAATTAAATCTCGGTTAAAATCATTAAGCTCTATTATACAGGGGGTTCTCACTTGACTGTGGCCCGTATTCAGGAGAAACCCTCTCTGGTTTATCCTCAATCTTGGCATCCCGTCTCTCCTCTTTAGTCTTTGCATTATAATATTTCTTTAGTAGAGTATATACTCTCTCAAGAAATTCATAATATAGAACAATTATACTATTCATCTTATCCTTAAACAAATCAACATTTGCAATCATAACTCGGAAGACTTCAATTGATTGAGATACTATATGACGTAACTTTAGGAGAACTTCATCAGTAGATGAAGACAGATGATGATCAAGAGAAATTAATCTCGCATATATCTTCTTTAATTCATAAATACGACCAACTTCTCCTGGTGTTTCAGGTCCTGTATCTTCCTCACCTGGCATACCTGGTATACCTGGCATACCCGGTATACCTTCTTCTTCACCTGGCATCTCTTCTCCCGGCATACCTGGTATATCTTCTTCACCACCCGCAGGTTCTTCGACAGGTTCTTCCTCTTCTTCGGGTTGTTCACTTATCTTTCTTGGTAATATATCAACCTTTTTTATCTTTTCTTCCTTTTCTTTATCCTCAGTATCTTCATCAAACTCACCAACAGAAGGAGGCTGCTGTAAAGGAACGGGTTGCTCAGTTGCTAATTTTTCATGCTCCTTTTCTTCCTCTTCTTGTTCTTCAACTTTTTTATTTGTCAGACCATAACCTTCTACTGGTATTGTACTACCAATTGCAGTTGTAGGGGGCACAATAGGTCCAATCGCAGTATAAGTTGCATAATCTTCCCATCCAGTAGCTGCTCTAGGGTCATAATAAGTTATTACATCTTGTGATTGACGCCTAAAACCATGTGGACCCCAGAACATTGTACTATTCATCGTAGTTGTTAATTCATCGAGTATTTTTTGAAGTCTTTCGGACATAACATTATCTCCTTAGAATGCGCCTCCACCAAATCCTGGAGTTTCCTCTTCTTTCTCAGTACCCATCCCTTTATCAATATCCTCATCAACCTTATATTTCTCAATTTCAGACCAGTCAATTTGACTAAGATATTTCTTCTTGGCATATTCTTTTGGTATGCCTATTCTATCCATTGTATCAATCATATTCGCTAGATCACTTAGGTACCTTGCTTCTCTTTCAAATTGTAGAGATTTGGGTGGAGCGAGAGCTATTAGAACTGTATCTAATAACTCCAGTGCAATATCCGGTTTAACAAGAGTTATGACCTTATATAACAAGTTATTTATTTGATGAGTAAAATATTTTTGATGACCAACAATCGTCCTCGCAAATAAAATATTCTCTTCTGATAGAGCAGCTTTACTTGAGAGATTTTCCTCAATATTTAGAAAACTAGCAGGAACTCCAAGACACGCAACAATACTATCTCTCATAAACTTCAACTCATCAACCTTACCCCTAACATCCACACCACCTTCATTAAAAGTACTAACGTCAACGAATGCTTTCCCATCTTTCTGAGGAATATAAATATCTTCAAATGTAGTAATCATGCTTGGAATAGTATCAACTGTACCAAATGAATCTAAACTAATTTTTCTCTTTCTAAACTCCTCTTTCATTTTCTCAATTGCTTTCTTAGCATCACGCGGCAATCCAATCTCTATTGCAACTTTTCTCTTCTCAATAGATCTTGTTAATCTGTGGATTGCTAAAGCAGTTTCCAAAGCAATCAAGACTTTTGCATTATATTGGCATGCATCAAATATGGATTCTCCGTATGGAAAATATTTATCTGATGGAATATGAAAGTGTTCTATTTTGTCAGCAGGTACAAACCTAATATTTAACGATCTAGAAAAATCTGAGGTTTTTATCATTGTTCTAATAATATCTTTCAAGTCCTCGTTATCTTGTAATTCTTTTGCTTGAGGAATTCTTTTCTCAATGTTTTTTAGGATTGCAAGACAGATGTTATTAACTATTTGATCTTGAATTGCTAATTGAGGAATTGACAGTGCTCTAGGAAATATTAAATAACCAAAACAGAGAGGAAAAAGATCGCTTTGAAGTTTTACTACAAATTTTGGTTCATGGTAAACTAAATGTACATCATTTAAATTCATTTCATCTTCTTCATCATCATCTTTACTTTTTTCTCCCTCTTCTGATACTTCTGCTTCTGTAAAGGCAGAATAATCAATAGTAATTTTTGTATTAAAATCAGACTTCTTAAATTCATCACTTTCTATTACTATAGTTTCCTTATCTGTATTTATCTTATTTGCATCTAAATACTGGTGATATTCTGCAATTATGGCTCTAGATGTCAATGCTGTTTTTGTATCTGCAATCTCGCAAAAATAATCACCAAACTTTAAAGTGTTTCTAACTATCCTAGTTAAATGTTGCTCAAGTTTTACCCTCTTGATAATCTCCTCTACAAGATTCACTATTGTCTCAGTCGATATTTCATCTGTTATTTGTTCAATTGGTTTAATATCAAGAGAAATTTTTGTAATGTCATCTGGTGAAAGAATATTATCTGTTAAAACACTTAGGGCCCTGAAACAATAACTTATATTTGAGACGATTGCTTCATATGTTCTATAGCGCATTAACCTCCCACCTTGACCCATCATTGCAGGAGTTGCTGCTTGTCCAAATAAACCTTGTCCACCAGTACCAATATCTATTTGACCACTCTTAGCAATAACAGAACGCACTAAGTCTATATATCCATTTCTTCCGGATTGAGACTTATACATTGAAATGTCTCGAACCGCTTTATCTAATGTTTTATCAATCTTTGTAGTTTTTACTCCAAGGACTGACGATTTTAATTTATCAAATGTATCACTGAGTGGCATATTTATTCTCCGGTAGTTTCCTCGCCCTCGTCAATTTCTTTTTCAATCATTGCTGTCATGGCATCTCGCCTTATCTCATCATCTTCATATTTAGTATTAAAGAACTCAGTTATATTAAAGATAAGAGTATCGAGATTTCCATAAATATAAGTGAACTCTTTTGTCAATTTAGGGCCCATTAATTTAAGTACTAAACCTATAAAATCTTTTGTAATAACATTAAACTGCTCATCTGGAACTCTCGTTGCTTCAAGAGAATAGACAAGCATTCTGTCTTTATGAATTATCTCATATGCTTTTTCTAAATGATAACCAAGTGTAGTAGCATACGATGGGAAATTTTTTATTGCCTCCATTCTCTTTCTTGAATCTTGATATCTATTGAATAGAAACAATAGTGCACAAAATGCTATAGAAGCTAAACCTACAGGGATGTATGGTGACACATTATTCTCCGTCAGTAACGACGTCCTCGCTTTCTATACTTTCGGTTTCAGTCACAGTTTCTTTAACTAGTTCACCTTCATCATTTACTTCGGAGACTACAATTGAGCACACTCGCGATGGCCTAACTATAACTGACCCCGAAGTGGTCTCTAATATTGTTACATTACTAGCTTCAAGAAGTTTTGAAAGGTTCTCGGCATATGATACCAAATCTCTTTCATCGTTGTCGTGAACTTCAATAGGGTCCGCATTTTCGTGGATTATTTTAATAACCTTCATTTTTCTTCCAAAATTCTATCAAGGGTTGACTGGCCCTCGAACTCTTCGACACCAACTACTTCTTCAATATCCTGAGGGACTTTCATAACTAAACTTTCTTCGAAAGGCGCCTCATTCTTAATTATGTCTTCAACTTCATATTTCATAATTCCTCTAGACTGTATATTCATCATAATAAAATCGAATTCTTTATCGGTAACATCCAAAGTAACTGGAGTTCTTACTGGCCGACCTCTAAATATTATTACATGATTCGCTTCATGAATCTTCACTCTTCGTTTTTCTTTTTTCATGGCATTTTCCAAAAATCCAAAAAAATAGACTCAACAGTGAAGGAAGACTGACCTCCACTGTTGAGTTCTATTTAAGTTCTAGACAATTACTTCATCTGAGCTAATGTCAGGAGTGTCATCTTCCTCAATTTGCTCTTTGAAGATTTGAAAGGACTCATACATCTCTTCCATCTCTTCTTTATCCAATCCGCCTGCACCAGCTATCTTTTGAATAGGAATTTGCTCTTCAATAGCTTCCTCTTCCTCTTCCTCTTCTTCTTCCATTTCTTTGTCGACGTCTAACTCTTCTTCTTCCTCTTCTTTCTCTTCCTCCGCTTCTTCATCCTGCTCAGCGACGGGTGCAGCTTCCTCTTCCTCTGCTTCCTCGTCTGCTTCTTCCTCTTCCATCTCAGAGATCAGCTTTTCGATAACTGCATTTTCAACTGAGTCATCTTCCTCGACGACCTGTGACTCTAGTTTTGCAGGCTCAACTTGCCCCTCACCATCTTTACCTTTACGTGGCGGAAGTTCTTTTTCATCTCCAGAAAGACCAGCAGGCTCCTCGGGAACCATTTGCTCTTCTACTTCCTCAGTCTCTTCCTCTTCCTCTTCCACATCCATTTCTTCCTGCTCCATAGCCATCGCATCTTCAGTATCATCTTTGGACTTTTTGACTGATTCTGGTTCATCGGCAAGAGCAGCTTTGTCCTTGCCCACAGTCACAATATCCTTATTGACGACAGACTCTTCTTCATCAAGGGATATGGTAACGCCTTCATCCTGTTCCTGCTTAAAATAATACCTTTCAAGGATTGATGCGGCATCTTTGTGGGTGGGTAGTTCGCCATCGCCCTTATAACTGAGTATAGGATCGAGGAATGGACCCAACGTATCTACATTTTTCGGAGTATCGGTATAATCCGAAAGAGCCTCCTTCAGTAAGTTAGCATACGATACCTTTTTAGTTTTTTTCTCGCTCATAATAATTCCTCCCTAATCTTTTTTTCCTCCTCAAAGGTTTTATTATCTTCTCAAATTGTTTATTTTTTGTTCTTTATTTGGTTGGTATTTGCAGTAAGATATAATCTCATATTGTCATACCCTGGAAAGCAATGTCATCCATAGGAGTTGTACCAATACGAGATTCTGCTCTTTCTTCCTTTGATACAGCAACAACGTTTCCATTTACAAATTTATATTTATCAAAATTAGCATGAAAGTCTATAGCTACATTTGATTTTCCACTTCTGTTTTTTCCAACAAATACATGAACTTTGCTTTCCTCTGTAACATTTCTAGCAAGTAATGCCACAAAATCAGCATGCTCGACTTTCTTGATTGACTCAGATATCATACCAAGATGAAGCTCTCTTGCATTGTTTATTCCATCATAAACTTGACGACCCAATTGACTAGCTGTAATTACTGGAATTTTATAATAACTTGAGATACCTTTAAGAGATAGAGCAATGTGACCTAACTCTATCCTATAATATTCATGTCTACGATCTGGTCTGAGCAAATCAAGATAATCAACATATAAACCTTTAATAGATTCCTGACCATATTCAGAAATTGCATCATTCACAATAGGCATGAGATCATTAGGGGTAATTGAATATGCAGGAAAGAATTTCATAATTATTGTACTGCCTTTTTGCTTGAGTTTTTCAATTATTGCTTTCCTTATATCCATCCCCTTCTTCACATCATCAACTGCTTGCGCAGTTGTTCTATCATATAATGGTTGATATGTTCTTAAATATGCATCACTCAAAGAATTCTCAAGAGTGATATAAATATAAACCCTTTCGATCTCATCTCCTTGATAACATCCATCTAATACGGGATCAAATATGGTTGCAGAATTAATTATCATGTTATTTATTAAAGTTGATTTCCCTGCACTGGTCCCCCCACCAAAAATATATAATCTTTCTGTCTCAAAACCTCCATTCATAACATCAGCATCAAAAACTCTAAAACCAGTTGAAACTTTATTCTTACTTGTATATTTATCAACTATCTCTTCTAAGATAGGAGTATGATCATCTTTAATAAAATCTAGAGAAGCAGATGCTTCAATATCTGAACTTCGACTGTGTTCCATTACATTTACATATAATCTTTTTATCTCACCCTCATAATTCGTTACTAAATCATCAATTGCTTCGAAAGAACCATCTTTAATTAACTCAACTAATCTAACTAGTTCATTATAATTTGAAAACATTGAGGCTGCTTTTCTATGTATTCTTATATGATCTATATTTCTTGCAATCTCTTGACTAACCAGTTCTTCACTAGACTTTGCTTCGAGAAAATCTTTTAAACCTGAATATTTCTTACCCATACCAGTCAGGCTAGAGATTATTGCATCATTACTCCTTCCTTCAAGTCTAAGTGAGCAAACTCTCTTAAGACAATCCCATTTATTTCTTGAGGTAACTGGGATACCCGTATTATCTTTCCCTTCGAAGAAATCGAGAATCTCTAAAATGTCTCGAGATATTGTATTATCTCTTCTAACTTTTGTTCCTTCGGGAGATTTGCAAAATAATACTGAGAAGCAAACATTAAGAAATGCCTCTGTTATCATCCTTTCTCCTTCCCAAGCAATTCTGAAATTATCATTTCATCAATCTCCATTGCAATTTTGTTACTCATTGCTTGAATAATTTCTTTTTCAATATCTACTTGTGCTTTTAGAAACGTTGTTTTTCCGTGCATCCTTGGATAATTAATAGCAACTCCTTTTGTCTTTATATCAATGACTCCGGAAGTATCTATATTTACCTTTCTTCTCTTTCCAACAATATTCTCGACCCAATCCAGATGTCCATCTCCGTCGCACTTTGGACACATAGATAGAAAAGCTTGATTATTCTTATTACAGCGGTAGTACATTCCTGTACCATCACATTTATCACACTTATATCTCTCATACTCGTTCATATATCATCCTATGTAACCAGTCGAAGATCTTTCTTGCGTATGATTTGTCTCGCCAATATTGCTGAGGCATTCTAGGATCAGGTCCAACTATATTTCTAATCCAGTCAACCTTTCCAGCAGTACCACAAAGGGGACAAGAAAGTGTTTCCTTAACTCCCCATTTGGGTTTTCGATATATATAACCGGAACCTTTGCAATACGGGCAGATAAGTTCGCCCTCATTCAGTTTTAACTTTATCCACCGCCACAACGATACCATCATAAAGAGCCTGCCTCGCTTTCGCCTCTACTTCTTCTATGGTTTTATATATCTCTTTTCGTGCTTCATCAGGAGGAGTCATTAAATTTCCAAATATTTTTGCGTATGGAGTTTTCATCATTTCTTCATGCTTTTCCATCTCTTTATCAATTTCACTTATAACTCTTACCCTCCACATTTGCAATACTGCATCTATAATAGCTTTTGGACTATCTTCAAGACCTTCTCTAAACCCTTCTTCATTTGTCAAGTACATAATCCAGAATTTGAAAGATACTAAAGCAAGACCTCCAAGGAATTCTGACCATAAATAGTAGAAGGGATTATCATAATTTTTTGACCCGGCTATCTTTTCTGCAAAATATCTAGCGGCATCGTCCTTAATCGACTCTTTTGACTTTTCCTGTTTCTCTGTCATATTTAAAAACACTCCCATATTTGGGTCTTTGCCTCTTACCTACAGCATTCTCGACCCAATCTAGTTTTCCTGCTCCATTACATTTCTCACAATCCTTGACCCAGTAACTTCTAACATATGGTTGAGTATACGGCCATTCACCTTTCCTTTTTTGGATAACTCCCCAACCATTACAAGTATCACATATTAATTCACCTTCTTCTAAATCAAGTCCAGTTGCTTTAAGTGAGCAAACTGACTCCATCTTATTTTCTTTATGATTCTGAGATAATCTTAAATCGTTTTTTGACTCTTCTTGGTTTGTCACTATCATGTTTCCCCACAACATTCTCAACCCAATCTAATTTACCCTCCCCCTTACAAGTAGGGCATTGTTTATCAACTATATAGCAATCTTCCTCAATAAATTTACATAGACCATCTGTAAGAGGAGAACGGAATTGCTTCTCCTTTACCAAACCACTACCATCACAATGATCACAAAAAACCTCGCCTATTTCTAGGCGAGGTCTTATCCTTTTTACTCGATACTTTTTTACTTTAACCATATTGTTTCGCTACTTTAAGGCGCTTAGACCATCCTCTCATATATTTTTCCAACTTTGGATTATTCTTGGATATGCTTGCGTATCTAGCTCCCTGAAATACATTCAACCACAGAAGAACTAATTCAGGCGGATCATAACTTAAAAGAGTTTTAAGAGCCTTAATTGTATTCTTGCCAACATCTCCATCTTCAGAAATATCTGCATAAAGATGACCTTCTCTATTTAGAAGGTTAAGAGTCTGTTGTAGAAACATTGATGCCCAATAAACTCCCATATTCACCCCAGTATCAAACATCTCAATTGCAATATCATCATCTGGAATCAAATCTCCACAAAGATGATCCCAGAAAGTTATCTTATAAAATTCTTTGATGCATTCTTGTAAATCTTCATCACCATCTAGATTCTTTGGGAAGTTGGGTTCATTTTTCTTCTTGTCAATTACTGCCCAACCTCTCCAAGTTGGATGACGATCTCTTGCAACACCTTTATAAGTCTCTCCACCTGGATCATCTGGATCATGCACATATCCGCCTTCGTGACCCATTGTCACTTCAAATGCCTTGTCAAAATCTGCCATTTTTTGCTCCTTCTTTTGGGTTTGCGAGCGTAAACCAAGTTTTTCCATTATAGATTTTAAGAACGTCCTTATCCTTATCATAGAATGCTGTCCCCTCCTCTAGTTTTGGTGGGGGATCTCCAGCTATGATACCGGTTACTGCTCTTGGTCTCCAATCACAATCATCACTTCTATTCTCTTCTCTTTTTCCAACTATATTTTCAATCCAATCGAGTTTCCCGTGTCCAAGACACACTGGACATTTAAGGAAAGGAGTACGAAGCAATTCATCCTCATTTAGAATACGCCCCCAACCATTACATGGTTTACACAAATATTCACCCTTTTGGAGATTTATATTTGGGTTTACTTTATCTACAAAAGGTCTCATTAGAACCTCAATGGACAAGATGAATCTAGGTGAATAAATTCATCTTTTGCTAGAAATCTTTTGACTACGTATTCACAATATTCTTCATCAAGAGTTGTTAGCATATCTAGAGACCTTATTAAACTGTTTGTCTTTGCTTTCTGCTTTCTTGTTATTCTTTCATGATTAAACTTTCTCGTTACTAATTCTACACCCCTATTAAACTCTTCCAACTGTCTGGCCTCATATAGTGGATATAATTCATCTGTGCGTTGTTTTGAAACTTCTTGTATTTGTCTCATTGATTCTAAGGAGTACAACATAGAGTAGATTTTTACAACGTCGTGAAAAGTTCCCTCTCCATCTTTTTGATAAATATCTGAGGCTTCATTTAGAGATAATTGTTTGAAACCATATCTATTGGCCATATTATTTAATTCTGTACTATAAGCATCAATTACTCGTCTGTTATTCCTACCGAATCTTCTATTGAGATAGGATGTTTTTATATACATCTTTACAACCATATCATTAACCCTATCATAAACTAATATATACCTTGCTCTATTCAACTGTTTAAAGGCCGCTCCAGCTGAATCGTATGATATAGTTAGATCTATATTATGAACCTTCTTAACATGAGTTTTGAAGAACTCATAGAAAAATATATCTCTAGGATTTCCAATTCCAAGAACATGAAAATGTAAATAATTCCTTTTATTTCTTTTTGCTTCGTTTAGTAGAGGAATTAAAGGAATAATATAAGTGATACATGGAGTGACAGAATCAGATGAAAGGTTTGCAACCATACCTCCAGTTCCATGGTGCTCAAATTCAACAAATAAATTATCATCCCGCATAATTTTCATAAATATATCCCAAAGAGCAGGAGTTCTAAAATGGTGAATATAAATTAACTTATTTCTTATAGCCTTTGGAAAACTGGCGGCCTTAGTATAAGACATATAATTCCACTTATAGATATCATCAAACGTCTCAAAGAATTTTGGATGACCCCCTTGACCAGGAGGTAGGTCTAATACAAATGCTCGATCATAGACATCTTGATGTCTTTCTAAGAAGTCATGATATATCTCAAAAAGTCCTTTCGTTTGCTCTAAATCCAAATCTCCCACACTAACCTGAAATCCACCAGAGTCTACAACTAATTCAGAGTGGCCAAATATTGTACCCTGTTTCATACCTCTTAACATTTCTGCTTCATTATCAGCATATCCCTTCATATTCTTTCTTTTTCGAAGGTTTTGACCAAAAGAATGCAGAAATGTATTGCAGGTTTTATCAAAGAAATCGGATAAAGTATCACGAGTGAAATGATTATCAAAACCTCTCTCAGGGTCCCTATAGAAATTCTCTAATATATTATTTAGAGTTTGGACACCCGCACAAATATAATCTGACCGCATATTACACTCCTATCTCGATTTTTTTATTTGTTCCATATTATAAAAAAATATTCTTGGTAAGTCAAGCATAAAATGGAATAGGTTTAACGGGTTAGTACTTACCAGGAAGATTTATAATATAGAACCTATTGTCGAGATATTTCCTAAGGATCGGTTTCACTTCGGAAAGCCACTTAAGTTTTCCATTGTGACAACCAGGTCTTGGTAGGATCACTTTTTGCCAACCCATTTCATCGGTCAATTTTACAAGTTGTTTTGCTGAAGATTCAAGCAGATTTATATCTGCTTTCTCCCACCAATTATGTTTAACTGGAAAAGATAAAATGAATGTATTCTCTAATTTCCAAATAATCTGAACTATATTTCCTTTCTCTTTAATTAAACCTCCCAAGGATTTATCAATACCATCAAATTTATCTCTTGCTTGTTTAGCGTTTCCAGCTCCCATTACACAACAACCATTCTTTTTTACAAATCCATTTGTGGTAAGACATATTGCATCAGCGAGTTTGACCACCTTTTCGCTGAACATGTCTGCCACTATTTCGTTCATTCTTTTTCCTTTCGTTGTACTTTTGAATATTCTCTTCAATCTCTTTAAGCAAATAAGGAGGGCCGCTTAAATGTGGTGCAATTAATCTTTGTAACATTGTGCCTTTAATCATAATTATTCCCCCTTAAACATAAAACCCTCTTCTTTCATTCTGACGCATTTGGCCAGATCAAAAGCATAATCATAAATATGGAGACCTTTAGATGCACAAACTATTTCTCCATCGTCAACTCCAATTTCTGCTGCCATATATTCTTTCAATAATTGGATCGCTGCTAAGTTTGCAGGGAAACCATTCCATAAATCCCACGATCTAAAATAAGGGAAAAAATGTAACTTATTGTCTTGAACTCTTGTATCAATATGTCTTAAACACGGTGGATCTTTTAAAACAATATCACTTGGACTAGCAACCTGTAAAACCATCTGATTATTTCTATGACCTTTATTTTTATAAGTCCATATTACCCAATTAACTTGACTCAAAAACCACATCTCATTTCCTCGAGAATCAAATTCTAAAGGAACAACCTCTCGATTATCCCAACAAGCATCAGTATAGACTAAACACTCTTCATCTGTTTTATGACCGTCTAAAAACTCTTTTCTTCTATAGTAGTAATCAAGAGGCATAGAGACTTTATTTATTCTCTGTCCGTAAGTATATGATTCTTTCTCAGAAACTAAATCAGTCATTAAATATGGTAAGTAGTCATCTAAATAATCATCAGCAACAGGATTAGGTATCCCATATTGCTCTGGTATCCTAGGGAGTAATCTACTACTATCGGGTAAATACATATGTTCTTTATTTCCTGGATCTTTTATTCCAACTACAACATAATCAAATTCAAGTCGCTTCTGACCAGCATATGAGCCTTGGTCAATCTTGAAAACTCGCCCATTTTCAATCATTTCAAATAATGTTCTAAACCATGCATCTTCGAGTGTTGTTGCTTCTATTTTCACTATATTCATCGCCAGCTCCTAGGCGGTGGAGTTGTACTCGTTGTTGAAGTAGCAGGCCATGTGGTAGTTGTTCTGGGAAACTGATTTTTCTCAAAATCTATTCTTAATTCCTGTATTTTTTCAAAGAATTCAAACTTATCATCTATATCAATTGGGTCTCTTTGCTCAACAATCTCGTCATCATCAACTATTGTAACCTTTTCACACTCCTTACAAATAACCAATTTTTTATTTACATTATCACCCTTTATATGACTCCATGACCATTTACGCACAACTTCTATCCATTCAATACTGCCACAAGGACAAAAAACTTTGTGAAACCATTCAAGGGTTTCTGCTAGAGGTCCAGTAGAAGGATCATAAGGCCATGCTGTACTAAAACTATGGCTATGACTATGCCCCGGTACCGCATGAGTATGACCTTGCGTAACTCCAGTATAGGAATGACCATGACCCATACTATGGTTATGAGAAACCACTTGGGAATTTACTGGTCCTCCATTAAGGGCCTCTTTTGCTTTTCTAATCTTCTCTTTTACTTTCTTAAGCATTACTCTCTTACAACTCCATAGATTTCACCATATGCTAATACTTTATAAAGTTTTCCTTTATAAAGAATATCTTGCCCTCCGGCCCTATGGCACATAATAATATCATTGGGTTTAATCGTCTCAATTGTTTCTCCAACAGACATTACTTTTCCATTAATTTGTGGATTTTTAGTGGCTGTATCAGGAACAATTATTCCAGCTTCAGTTTTTGGTTCTTCTTTTAGAACTTCAACTACCACTTTATCCATCACTGCTTGAATCATTCTCTTCTCCTCTCTTAGATAAATTCGAACATTAAATGCATTCTCGTTGAAATGTTTACTTTAAACTTTTCAGCCATATCCAATACAAATGGTGTATTCTTTAATAGTTCTTCTCTATTGCATCCTTGTGGCATCAAATAGATCCTATCATTGATATCCATATCAGAAATCTTTTCAATAAAATTATAATCCTCACGAGTCCTGTTATATACAACTTTTATATAAACATTTTTACGAGTTTTAGCCCATTTAGTCATCTCAACTGCATCATCTACTTCATGTGGATAAAACATCTTAGGAGAGTAAATATAGTTGATATTATCTTGTGTACTTTGTTTATAGAGGTCTCTTAAGCGATAACCATTTGTTTCAACGTTTGCAGATTTATACTTTAACATCCTCAATAATAGAATCGTATCTTTATAATGTGGATCCCATGTGGGTTCTCCACCAGTTATCATCAAACCACATTTCTGATCATCTATTATATTTTGTAATTCTTGTAAGGAATATTCTGCTTCTGGACTAACTCTCATCTTAACTAATGTATCGCACCAATTACAAGGGTTCTTATGATCAACTCGATCGCAATGTTTAAATCTGATAAGAAGCATTGATTTACCAGTATCTGGTCCTTCGCCCTGCCATGTTTGAATACATTCGATTGCTTTGATTCTCCGTTTCATTTGACTCCTTTCTGTTTTTTATTTTGTTCTCAATCTCAAGTTCTTTTTCTCATATCTAAAGTTGCTATATATATTAATTTTAAAGAGAAATTGGCTATGTCTTTTAAAGGAGGATAATCATGAAGAATTTTCTAAAGAAACTTTTCAAAAGCATTTTCATTTTCATAGGCGGTCTTCTCAGGAACGCTATTGCTTTTGCACTTGGCGTATCAGTGTTTCTAGTGATTGTCTACATGGGAATGAAAGGTGTTCCGTTTCCGGAACTCTTTGGTCCTGTAATACTCATAGGAACAGGGGTCCTTGTAGCAAGAATGAATAAGACCGCTGAGGTCTTTTCAACCGTAAGTGGTTTCGTTCTTACCTACATCTTCGTCATGTTGTAAAACCAGATGGAATGGAGAGGGATTGATATCCTCTCCATTCCATTACTTCAGGAGAAGATAAATGGATATAAAAACAATTTTTAGAAATTTACTATCGTTTGCTGCTGGAGTAATTATTTTTCTGATTATTAATATAGCCAGGTCAAAGTTTGGAGTTTCTCAAGTTCCAATAATGATTATTCTCCTTATGATAGGTATTTTTATCGGTGTAAAAAGTAAAGGTGTTGAGTTCATATCCTTCATGGGCGGATACCTTATTGCTTACGTAGTAATATAGGAGAAGAGCATGAAAAGAAATCTCTTATGTTTTTTAACAGGTTTGATTGGAATGATTTCTCTATTATCATGTAAAACTTCTGGTTTAGCAATTACTAGCTTAATTATATCAGCACTAGCAATTGGTTTGTTTGCAGCAGATATAAAAGAGGGTTTTACATGGAAAACATTTACCAGAACCTTTATAGGAATTGGTGGATATTTAGCAGGTGCGATTATTGTGATAGCCTTTATCCCACAATTTCTAAAATAGTGATTATCGAAATACTGAGTTAGGCATTTTAATTACCTTCCCCCAACTCAGTATAGGGAGTGACGATGCCCACTCCCTTTTTTTTCTAGATTGTCATTAGTTCCTGCTTCGGACTCATTACTGGTTCTAATATTAAACTAAATCTATCCTCCCATGCAAATTTTAACATTGCACTAACATCAACTACATAATATGACGGTAGAGATATTTCCTCATCTGGAAGAGATATATAGTCCAATTTCCTACCATTTGCTAAGAATTTTTGGTTATATTTTTCAGCTACGTCTGGAGGAGCTTTCATGAGGTCTATGCCATTTAATTTGAATAGATAACCTTTTGAACCAACATCAAAAATCTTATACTCCAATTCATTCCAATTTAACATTGAGATTACTCCAGGAGGTACTTTTTTATAATGATCTAATCTCCTCGTAAATGCAGAAGGGCGAGCGACTCTTTTATCACCTGCTCTTATCTTATGAATAAATGAAGTTTTTCTTGAGTGAATAAAATCCATAATTTTCTTTAATGATACTTCTTCTGACTTCAGAATTAGATCCAATAAATCACTTAGAGATTGTTTTGTATAGCTCGGATAATCACTTCGTTTCGTTGCAATACCCATATTTACTATTTCATCTGTTTTCCTTCCCTCTTGCGAAGTTACATAAATTGCATAATGTTTCTTAGCTAAAAACAAACCTCTCTTAATAACTAGCTCATTCTTTAACTCAAGACGATTTCTTTCTAGAGGAACATTATGATTAGTAACTAATGGCATAATGATCTTATTGTTCAAAAATAATTGAATTTCATCACACCAACTTTCAATTTGCTTCATTAACTCATCTTCTGATTTATTTTTATCTACAATATCATCAAATGATACAAATAAACTATCAGTATCTCCCGTAATGATAAACTCAGTATCTCTTGTAACATCACCATACATTTCTTGCTTTGTCAGTGGTTCAGGAGCTTCGTATTTAGAAGCTTTCTTTTTAATCATATCAACATAATTATTTCCATGAATGATTGAGGTTTTCAAAGCTTCTTGACCACTTAGAGTGATACTACTTCCGAGATCGTCATGGTAGAATCTAAAGAAATGGTTTGTAAGAATTCCATATAAAGCGTTAGCTAAAACTTTGTAAACTAATTGACGACCATAGTACATATCATGTAAATGATCTTCCCCTGCTTGTTTGGCATCAAACATTTTGTCTTTATATTCTTTTCTAGAAATCAGTAAATGGTCCAAAACCTCCGAATAAACGGAAACCTCTTTATCATGTGGTTTATAGAAACATCCATTTATTGTATATGTAAGGTTTGCATCTTTGACCTTCTTAATAAAATCCTCTTTCTTGACTGTCATTTCTTTATTAAGAAAACCAGGATCATAGATTATAGTGAACTCTTCCGGGAGATTATCCAGTTGATATACAAAGTCATATCCTAACGTATGATCTTTAAACTTTGCAACAAATGTGTTTATCCCAATGTTATAGGTTAAGATTAGACTTGGATATAGGGATGTGAAATCAAAATCAACAATATACTCATGTATACCTGTTCTCGGTTCCTTGACAAATGCTCCAGGAATTGAAGCTTCTTTTACTTTATGGACATTTGCATTCCTTGAAGCAAAACCTTTATCTTTCAAAAATGAAATCACTAAGCTGTCAAGTTTCCCAAGATTACTAAATGCTCCAGCAAAACTAGAGCTACCAATTTTTCTAATTTCATTTTCTAAAACTATAAGTCGGAGTTTATTATCTATTCGTAGAATCAATTCAACGTCTTTTATGTTATAGTCAATTGCTCCATTAATATCTTTCTCATATTTCTCCGAGAAGTTCTCACCAACATCTGTTTTCTCTTCTCCCAACTCCTCCTGAGCGATTGTTCCAAGACGATAATTTTCTTTCTGTGTAAATGTGAAGCTTCTATATAATCTAAGCAGATCAAGAACTACTAACCCAGCAATCTCACAATATTGTCTTTTCTCATCAATTGAGAATGATACTTCATTAAATTTTGAGAGTGATTCTTGCTTTATTCTTAGTTTTCTGCATCTGTTATAAATATAATAAAGGTCAAACCCAATTACATTCCAACCCACGAGAAAGTCTGGTTCCAATGTTCTCAAATCTTTTATAAATTTAAGGATCATTTCACGCTCAGATTTAAAAATATGAATAGGATCCTCTTTAGTTGTTATAATATCTGGAGCATTTCTATCATTTAATAGAATCTTGTTATCGACTACATATGTTATGTATTTTCCATGATAATAGTATGTTATAAGACAAATCGGATGATCCGCATCTTCAACATTTGGAAATTCCTTTGTTTTACTGTATGTCTCAATATCCAAGAACATTATATTTAATTCTTTTTCTGATGGTTCGCCCTTACTAAAGTGATAGTAATCTTGGGCATACTTTACTGATATTCTTATATCACCTTCGTATGTTCTTTCTGGATCTAGTGCTGATTTTTGTTTATATGGAACTTTGATTATCTCCAATTTATCATATTCTACAAGATGTTTATTCTCAATACCTTCTGGAACTCTATAGCAGAAATAATCATCATTTTCCTTATGATAAATTTTATTATTATCCTTATCTCTAAAGATATGTATAACTTCATTTGTCTTATGTAAAAATTGGACATCAACAAGTCTATAGTCTGGACTATAGAATTCCTCTGGAATTTTATAACGATATTTTCCTGTTCCTACAGCATTCATCCCTTTCTCTGCTTTCACTTCAAGTTCTGCACCAAGCATTACTGCAGCAGTTTGTATATCCCTTTCAAACTTACCTTTATAACTTTGATTTCTATTTACAAAAGATGGATGAACAGTTAGGAGAACATCATAATCTCTCCATTTAAATACTTGGCCTCTCAAATCAGTTATACCTGTTTTTGCAAAACCAAAAGCAGACATTGGACTTGCACCCATAGCCACAATCAATTTCGGACTACACGCTTCGATTATATTAAAAGCATTCTCTTTACATCTCTCAATAATTTCTGGCGTTGGGTTACCTGTCTTACCGTCTGGTAATAACGTACAACATAAAACACAATTTGTTAATAACCACTTGAATTTATCTCTAATATATAAATCAAATGGTTTCCTGAATGTTCTTCCCGCTCTTCCTATTAAAGGTCTCTTTTTCTTGACCTCATTTTTTCCGGGATTTTCGGATACAAATACAACTTCAATATCCTTTAGGTTATCTGAACAATTAGTTTCAAGAATACATGATGGGGCATCAAGGAGAGGGCAAGACATACAGTCAGCAAAAGAGTTCTTAATGCTAAACATAAACATACTCCATTACAAATCAATTTTTATTTTGTTCCCTTCTATAAAAATAGATACCCATTTAGAATTGAGAATTTTTCTATATATATAAATATTTGAAGGCGGTGGGTTTGTGTTTTTAAAAATTATGAAAGGGGGTTAGTAAAATGAGAAGATTTTTCAGATTACTTACAATATTTAATCCGCTAATACGTGCAATTGCTTTGCTCAGCATAGTAATATGGATACTATGTATGATAGACCTTCTCCTCCTAAACCATTTCAGACGCGCAGTATATATCATACCTGTAATCTGGGTTGGTTGGTCAATTTATAAATTCTATAAAGGGAGAAAGAAGACTCTAGATTATATATTCTAGAGCTCCAGAATAGTATGTTGCCTTCGGGCAACTTTTTTTGAATGGGAGGTAACAATATGGAATAGAGGGGGGAGGGGGTCATGATTAAATCATGTATTGAGCAAGATATGATAGACAATGCTATATGGGCATTAGATCTCGTTAATAAAATTGATGAACTTGATGAGAAAATCATTATAGCATCCTTTGTCAATTTACTCGAAGATCTAAAAGGAGACAAGGACGGGACAGAGAAGATTATCACTGCAAAAAATACACTAATAGCAGCAATAATCGAGGATCAACTAGCTGAAAAATCTAGATATTACATTAGAATCCCCATAAATAATCCTTGCCCGAATTGTAGGGGAAAAGGATTCAGACCCGATTTTCATTATGATATCCTTGTGCTTCCATGTAAATTATGTGATGGCACAGGTATAGCCAGAAGTAAATGTAAGAGGTGTGAAGGCACAGGTAAGGTTGGTACAAAGACTTGTCGAACCTGTGAGGGTAAAGGAATATACGAGTACAGAAAAACTATCAAAAGAAAAAGAGTAATAAAATGCAAGTCTTGCTTAGGATCTGGTAATAAATCAAGACCAGTAAATACAGGAAAAATCAAGGAGGTAATTAGGTGCAAAAGGTGCAAAGGAGTGGGAAAAAAACCAATAACAGTTTCTACTCCAGTCTTAACAGAAGATATTGCAAAAAAGTTGACAGATATTTAAACTCTGTCCCGCCGTAGAGATAGGTACTATTTTCCTATCTCTATGGTGGTGAAATTCTCCATAAACTCTTCTAAACTAACTTTATTTTTTTGCTTCATTGAACGGTTTGGAATTTTACATGCTTTTGGTTTTTTATCAATACCAAGAGAACTATAGATTGCTTCTTTATCATCAGATTTATTTACCAATTGAGTTAATAAATCAAGGTCATCACTTTTCAATGTAGCCACTCGATTCCTTAGTGCATTAAATAAATCATCGCTTGGTTTTCTGGGAAAGAATGTTATATTCCTTCGATTAATCCTAAAGTCTATTACGCACTTCTTAATGAAGTTAAAGAACTCCTCCTTATCTAAATAATATAGACCCATATTATTAAAATACTTATCTAAATAATGATTTAATTTCCCACTTCTCTGAAATAGACCCATAACATACATATTAGTAATTGGTGAATTATATTTCAATAAACTGGGATCAATTTTTGATTTTTTATTTCCATCGAAGAGCCATTTATTGAATATCTTAAACGGCATCTTTCATCTCCATTACAAGGTTTTGATAAAAGTTGTCAATCTTTTCTTGATTAAGAAGCTTGGGAACTTTTAAACCTCTAACTCCCTTCCCATCAGTCCATCTTAGAATTTCGAATAACTCATCTATTCCACTATAAAGATATTCATCTGGTAATAGCTCAGGATATGAAAAACCTCTAGGAGCAATTGGTATACAATTATTTATTACCGCATCAATAACTTGGTAACCATAACACTCTTCCTTACTAGTAATTAACATACACTCCGAGCTCCCTAGAAAATCATAATAACCATACCATTCTAAAAATTGAGGAGCATCAATTATTTCTCCATATCTCTTTCTTACGGCGTCTTCAATTGACTTAGTCCTTTTTTGAACAGAGTGTCTAGCAACTGAGACAATAGGATAAACCTTCTCGGAGTTACAACCCTTAAATGAAGGATTAGGTAATGCTCCTAAATTTACAACATTTGTCCACCCCAATTTTTTCTTATGGTATTCACTAGCAACAAATACTTTTTTATATGATCTCGCATGACCACACTCAACTGCCTCTTTACTGTTTCTGACTGGGGTAAAGTAATCAAGTTTGTTCTTTGAAGTGGCGTGACACATCACAAATGCGTTCTTGACCTGTTTATGATGCAATACGTTATGAAATATACCAGGAAAACTAAGATCCGCGTGAAGTAGAAAATCGCTATCTCCTAAGTCATAATTTAAAAACTCATTGACTTGTTTACATTCAAATTTAATTGCTCTTTCAATATTTGAGAAATCCTTGCCGCTAGAAACACCCTCAGTAAAAGCATATTGTTCACCCACTACAATAATTTTATCAAAATACTTAGATAATTGCTCTGGAATCTGTGTGAACCACCATTCCTGATATCTCATCTTTATTGGCAATTGTGGAACAAAAAATAATCTACTCACCCTCTTCTCCTTTCCAATGAATTAACCTAATATTCGCTTCTTCGAGCATCTCTTTTGTCTCTGGAGCATTGTAGTACTCTTCATAGTATATCTCTGATATACCTGAGTTTATTAGAAGTTTAGAACATATAAAACATGGAAATGTTGTACAATAAACAGTCGCACCTTCACTGGATATGCCACGTTTTGATGCTTGAGCGATTAGGTTTTGCTCGGCATGTACAGCTCTACATAACTCATGCTTTTCACCAGATGGAATATTTAACTCTTCTCTTAAACACCCTATATCGAGACAATGCTTTTGTCCAGTCGGTGCTCCATTATACCCTGTCGCTATTACTTGCCGATCCTTAACTAGGACAGCTCCAACTTTTCTCCTTAGTCAAGTTGAACGGCTCTTAGCTAAATGGGCCATTTCCATAAAGTATTTATTCCAACTAGGTCTCTCTACATTATCCATTTACATCTTCCTTCAAAAAGATAATATTTTGCATCATTCAACCATAGATTAATTTGACTTGGATAAACTAAATCTAACAATCTTTTCTTCTCGCCAGGTTCTTTGGTTTCATGAATATACGGAGCGTTCATTTGAATAGAATAGAAAATAACATCGAATCCACTTCTAAGCATCGCTTCACCTACTGATCCCCATTTTCTGTGGGCAGGATGAATTTCATAGGCTGGATCAGGGAAATAAAAAATATTCTTAGGTGACATAATAGTACTGGGAATATCTTTAAAGAATAATTGACCCTTAACTAATTGGTGATCTTTTAATAATTTCGCCGCCTCATCTCTTCTCTTTTGATCAGCGGGTTCAGTATAAACAACTATAGTATTCTTATTTAGAATTTCAAAACAACCGATGATCTCATCGTCACAATGAGGAGCAATAATAATTTGATCTCCAGCCATTTTCTGTGACTCCTTTCCTTTTTATTTTGTTACCATATATAAAAAAAGTGTCTATATATATTAATTATCGGGTAATGATTTTATACTTTTAGAGGAGGATAGATAATGGATAGGTATGATACTTATGGAACCACACAGACATTTCATTCCAGAAATCATACTGATCTCAATGAGGTTCAATGCCCATGTTGTTTATCAATAGTTGATGCTCAAAAATTAGAGTGTAACTATTGGGGTTTCACACATCTTGGAGATGACCAGGTTAAATGCCATGTCTGTTCAAGCGTAATTCCAGTAGGCAAAATTCCACCAAACTGGAGGGGTAAATAATGGGACTACCACAAGGGATTAAGGTTTCTTTATCATCATCTCTAGCTGATTTGGTGAAGGTAGTTTTTCATGAGATTCAGGATAAGTATGATCGCCGAGGAGAAATAGCTACCTTCATATTTAAGAAATATATAAATCAGCCATATCAGATTTATGTAACTACAAATACTTTGAGAGCAATAGTATCCTTACTTTCTCCCACTTATGCTTTTATGGATATCAATGAGTACGGTGATGAAGAGTTGAATGACTGCTGGACTTACCATAGAGTAAAGGGAGAATTCTTCACAATAACTATAAAGCACAAATACTGGGGAGAGGGTCAATTAATTGCTTTCAAAGAGATTGTCCTTGCTATCGCCAAACTTAGAAAAGTAGAAGTCGAGGACAATTCTAATTACTAACAAGGAGGGTTTAGGGCTATGAAATCAGAAAAATTTCTTAGGTGGAGCATATTATATTCACTAATAATGATAATAGCAATATATACTCACTCACAGTCAACAAGTCTCTTTACGAAGATTCCTGCGCTTTTGATAATGATTACCGCTTGGATCATAATGGTAAAGTTCTTCATTCTTGACCGGAAACATGAGAAGAAGAGAAAGGCAGAAGTCATAGAAAGAGAAATACAAGAACAAGAACGTCAACAAAGAATCAAATCTTATTACAGAAAGTGAAGGAGGACACGGCCATGTTTAAAGGAATGAGTTTGCTTGATATTATCGTGGTATCGTTTCTAGCACTCTCAATCCTCTACTACTTAGTTTGGATGTGGAGAAATAGTGACCCATTCGAATCTAAAAGAAAGAGAAGGAAGAGAGAAGAAGAATTCAAAATGACACTAGAGGGTGCTGGTTATTGGCAGCAAATTGAAAGTACCAAGAAACATTACGGAAATCAAAAATAAGGAGGTTATCATGGTTTTTGAACTAGATGGAGAATTAGATCAAAACGCTGGTTGCCAACTTATCAAAGTTGAGATGGAGAGTTATCTCAACGGAGAACTCGACGACGAAGTTTCTCAACTCATTCGTGATCATGTATGCTCCTGTAAGAAGTGTGACGACTTCCTCTTTGAAAAGGCCTTTGACAAATTCAAAGGAGGTGAGAGTCGTGCAAGCAGTATTTGAGAGCGGAGAATCCATTTCTCTAGATTTCTGCGGCGACTACCTCAAGGGTAATATTGGAGGATACACAGTCAAGTGGAACCTTGATGGACAGATAATCAACAGGGATGAACTACCTGACTGGGTCATAGAAGTCGCAGAGACTCTAAAAATCTAATCCTGGAACCACCAGGGGAAAAAGGGGATTTGACCCTTTTTCTTTTTAAACCCAATTATTTTTTTTGTTTTATTCCCAAGTTCTCTTTGCTTTTCTCTTCTTTACTTCAGCAGATAATTGAGTCCTTATTTTGGTTATACAGGAGTGAGTGATTCTGCCTGTACGGAACCCGGTTCCAGTTAGATAATTCATGACTATTCTAATTTTCTTATTAGAGGCACTCGAAATTGAACCCAAGTATTTGTTTAATTGGGCACAACACCACTCTGGTCTCTCCTTCCACTGACCTAACAAACTCTCTCGTACTTTTTGCCATTGAGGATCTTTAACTAAATCTCTGATATGTTCTCTCGCCATTATTATCTCCCTGGTCTATTGCCTTGTTGCTGTATCCCCCTCAATGCTCTATAAAAATGCTCAAGATAGAAAGGAACAAGAAAAGGACTTAATGTTTTAGCAAATAGAATCATCAGATCTTTAACTGAGTATACTTTGAAATACTCACAAGTTCCAAAGGCCTCAATCGAAATAAAGAATTCATTCCTATCTTCTCTCCTGCTAATTAGTATACCAAATGGAAACGGAGGTTCAATAAATTGATGGACATTTTCAGTAAACTCAAGATGGTTAGCAATTTCTCCAGGAACTAACCCATCAGGTACATTATATTTAACAGGTTTTAATTCTGCACCTTCTACTGTATTCACTTCAATTTCCATACTAAACTCCAGTCATAAAGTTTAGAGCAAAGTAAAGTTCTTCTCTGCACATACCATGATTCATAAAATCTCCCCATAACGAGGAGATAAAACACTTATCAGCATAAAGAATGACAGCAATTCCTTCAACACAACCTTCTTTTACCTTCTCATAATTCTTCTTAATTCTTTCTGATATTTCACCGACAAGATTTCTTAAATTCTGGGGATTCTCATAAACTTTTTCTTCTTCACCATTAAACCTCTCATGGATAGCATTACTAATACTCACCATAATAATCTCATCTAAATTAGATAAATCAGCATCACAAATAAGACTAACAAATAAAGGAAAACCAAATTTGTTTGTCTTTCTAATAATCATTGGTGAATGTTCTTTGCCCAACAGTTTCGTTGCAACTTTAGGTTCCATTACCGACTCCTTTTTTATTTTTTGTTCTATATATTCTAATTGATGACTCAATAAGTAATCAAAGCAAGATCGGATTGAATAAAATACTCCTCTTATATGATAGGCAACCCAGATATCTTTTGCAATTTCCCCGTTAGTTACGTCTATTAATATGACAGGTATTCCGTGCATATAAGCAAATATGATTTCCATAGCTGTCCCAAAAGTTGCTTTTCTAATATATGCAACAAGAACATGACAAGTAAGAATTAATGCTTTATCTATTGGGGGAATATCCATTGGATCAGTTTCTTCTAACTTAGCTTTTAAAACCGGATCAATAAGGTCAAACTGTTCTCCATATTGCTTCTTGACAATTTCTCTATATTCTTCCTCAAGGGCATGACCAGCTAGATACACTCTTAATCTCATACCAATACTGCCTTTCTTTTTCTATGTCTCTCAAATTTTTCAATGGTGTCTTCAGAACCACCAGTCCGATCTTCTGCAACACAAGCAATAAGAATATTAGATATTGCTGCAATATATGTATTCCTCACAATACCCGCACCTCTACCATACTTTGTCCAATTTGGGTAGAATATAAGAATTGGTATCCCATATTTTTTTGCAATCTTCTCAGCAAATCTATCTCCACCCCTCGGACATCCCCCTGAGCAAATCCAATCTCCTTCTTCATAGATTTTAAAGAATGCTTCTTCGACCGCTTTATAGTCATTGAAACTATTTCTTCGTCTTGTACCAATAATACCAATGATCTTTCCTGGTTTAGTTGGGTCCATTTTTGCCACCATATATAAAGATTCACTACTATATATATTAATTAATGATAGGGCGAAATGTTTGGTGTTTTTGAAAGGAGGTAATTAAGATGAATATAAGAAACAAAAATGGTTTCACATTTCTCGAGATCGTTTTAGTGATTGCACTCCTTGGCATGTTAGCAGCTATAGCCTTTCCTGCATATCTTGATTTAAGAGACGAAGTTAGAGAAGGAAAGGTAAACCAAATAATTGTAACAATAACCACCGCTGCATCTTTCGGATATATCGAGAGTGCTGTAAAGGGCAACAGCCCTCCAATCTACCCAGAAACTTCAGACTTAAAGAATCGTATAAGTCTTTCTGGTCTAGAACTCAATTGGGTAGATAGTGGTAATTGTGCAACTGCTGATATTGATGGTCAAGGATATTCTTTCCTATACGATCAATCAACTGGTAATGTAACAGCTGAGAAAGGTAAAGGAAGTTGTAAACCTGCAAAAAAGAAAAAGAAATAGGTCAGGCCATGACCTAAAAGGAGGATAATATCATGAAACAAAAAACAATGTTAAGGTGGCTATTGGCTATAGTGTTAGTTCTTAGTTTAGCAAGTCCAGTGCTCGCTGAGAACTTCAATGTCCGAACCTTAAAGGTTCTGGTACTGACTGATGGTGTATTTAAACAAGATCGGATTTACCAAGCGATTTCAAATGCAAGTAGAATCATGGAAGGTCAAGTCTATATGGATCTCGAAATCGTGGCGGTCAAGAAGGTTCATTGGAACAAAAAAGTGGGATCAAGGTTAATGGTCCAACTTAAGCATAAGGCCAAACGCTTCGAGAAGAAATATCCTTTTGATGTTGCAATCGCCTATCTGAACCTTCCAAATAGACCATTCATGGCAAAATGTGCTGGTCGCTATATTCTGATTAGGTCGACCATGAGAGGTAGTGGTATTGTCACTGCTCATGAACTTGGTCATACTTTCACACACCATCGTCATGATTCAATCGGTCTGATGGCAGCAAATGTTGCCAAAACCAAAAATACAAGCATCCAGGCTGATCGTCAACTTATGTGGAAAAATAATCGTTGGCGAGAATTCTACTAAAACTATCTGTTGAAATCTTCCAATGAACCAGATAGTCAAAAAGGCATATTAACTCTAATGCCTTTTTGTTTTTCTTCGATTTATTTTTTTGTCTAAACTTCTGCCTGTATATCCCCATATCCTGAAAAGATTTCATGCTCAGAAATTTCATACTCTTTCAACAAACCTATTATCATCTCTTTTGTCATACCGGCTAAAGGTGCCATATATTTAATTGGTTTTGGGCCAGCAATTGCAAATAATTCATTTACTTTGACAACATATTCTTGGTAACAATCTGGAAATAAATTTAGACGATCTGAAAAATCAGCCCCATGCCATATTTCATCAATCCTTTTATTTTCAGCAATTCCCAATGCAATTCCAGCGAACATTGTATTTCGACCAGGAACATGCCATATACTAATCTCGTCTTTATCTCCGAATGTACCTTGCTCGCCACTACCTGTTAATGCACTCTCATACAAAAGTCCTTGGACCGTAACCATCTGCCACGGAACCTTAAGTTTATCAAGTTGATTTATTGCAAAATCAAGTTCCTCTTTATGTAGTTGACCATAATGAATTAATAGGCAATGTGGTTTTCTGCCCAATCTAAGAGCAATTTCTAACATCAATCGACTGTCTGCTCCGCCACTATAAAGTATCAATAGATCCCTAACTTCTTCACTTATTGGTCCAATATTCACCATTCGTTTCTCCCTTCATTTTTAATATATGTTCTCATATCCAAAAATTTTATCTCACATGATTCTTGGTTAATCATCTGTGTCTATATATATTAATTACTGGAATATAATTATTGTGCGTCGAAAATTTACTTGTGGAAGGAGGCTAGCAGATGCAATTGGCGATCGACGTAATGACGGTGGTCGGGTTCGTTCTAATTTTGATAGCCTTAGCAGTAATAGGCTTCTTCTTTGGAATGGCGGCAGGAGGTCTTGTGGGATTAGTAGCATTTCCCGCATATGGTTTCAAAATCATTAAAGGTTATGGAAGTTCGGAAATTGAAAGGGAAGAAATAGTATAATTACCGAACGAAGAAAAAAGGAGGATGTTACTTATGGACGAAAAAGAAAAGCAACTTCGTCAAAACCGAGCATCATTGATGCGAGAATGTGCAGCAATTGAGGATCGGATCACCCAAGGAGTAGCCACCGATGGTGACAAAGCAAGGTTGCTTAAGGCTAAAGAGGAGCTAGTTGAAATTAGTTCCAAACTTGCCGAGATTGAAGAAAAAGTGGCCTTCACCAAAAGAACAGGTTTCTTTGAAACCTTGGGAAAGATGTTTGGTAAGAAAGCCAAAGAACTAGAACCAGAGGAGTTGAAGACAAATCCGTTAGTATATACAGCCAAAGTTCTAGCAGGTGTGATCCTAGTACTTGCTATAGTATTCGGCGGGATAGCTGGAGTGGTTCTATATGAGACTGGACCACAAGTCATCAAGCAAGCTGTCGAAGATTACTCAAGGCAAGCATCTGTTCTGGAAGAAATCAAGGATGCCCTAGTAGGAAGAATCCAAACACTCAAAAACCCCAACTTTGACGGCATCGAAGTAATTGAAGACAAAGATGGATTTGTCACAATCCGACCCGCTAACATAGAAGGTATCAATAAAGAGTTAGCAGAGGCTATGTCAAAACGAGCAAAAGAATGGGGGTATGACAGTATTCTAATCGGCGATGGCTATACTTCCATGAGCGGCCCATTCGTCTATAGAGATTTCAAAGGCGGAACCGAAACTGACATGGAAGTAATGGTCAATGCAATGCGTGAAAAAGGTCTTAAGAATTGCTTTGCTTTTATGGGCAATCCAGACCATCGAGCAATGCCTCATCCAATAAAGAATTATGTACAAGGCCCTCTAAAAATTGAACAAGTTGAGGTCCGACGTGCATCTATCCTTTGGAGGACAGGGCAAAAGAAGATTACCTTCCATTCTGATAATTTCAAGGGGCAACTTAAGGGTAGTGTACTGAAAGCAAAAATGAAAGAAATTCCCCTTGAACAGATTCAACAGTATCAAATGAAACAAAAGGAGAAGGAGAAAGAGAACCCAGGTCGAATTGTCAGATCCTATAATTATGTCAAAGACAGAATTAAGGCTGGCTGGAAATGGGCTCTCGATAGAGTCGAATAAGACTTAACTCCCCCGCCATTCTCCGGATGAGGTACATGATTTATATGTACCTCATTTTTTTGAATTACTCCATATATTTAAGTTCATATTACAAACTTTACTCATAGATATTCTCTCCTCAATATTTTTTTTCGCTTGATTCTTATACTCATCGTATTTATACATACCATGTTGTAATTTAACTTTTAAACTTTTATCATCAAATATTATAATTCCAGATTTCTTATAGAAACTTAAAAGACGGGTTCGTTTTCTTAGTAATAGAGGAGTGCCGGACATCATTACTTCAGTTATAACTCTTGGACATCCATCAACTTCATTTGATGTTACTATACCGAAATAGCTAGAATTCAAATACTCATTTAGAATTGGTCTTTCAACCCAACCAGCAAATTCAATATTATTAACTCCATATTTCCTACACATCTTTCGGCCATCTTCGGATTTATTTCCTACATGAACAATAGCTAATTGCTTAAGATGAGATGATTTCGAAACCTCATTTATAAAGAATTCTTGACCCTTATGTCTTATCTGTACAAAATTACAAATCCAACATAGGTTATATTTTTTTGGCATATCAAGGGGTTTAAATATTTCACTATTAGCAGTTTTATAAAACGGAGCTGTTTTATAGTCAGTTCTTTGATCTTCTTCGTCTTCTAGGAGTACTAAGTCATACTTTCCTCCATGTTGAGGATAGACTCTCCTACCAGCTCCAAGATATAATTTCTTACCTAGATAACCCGGGTTGGAATTTGTAATCTGACAGTACTCGGGGAATCCTCCTCGAAAAAAGGAGATTTTTGGTGGGTCATATTTGAATACTTCGTTAAAACTATTTACCCATCTCTGAATAAATTTCTTACCATCTATATCGAAAACTATATCTTCCAATTTCTGTCTCTTCGGATTCAACCTCCATATTATAAAATTATCATATATTCTATTTCTCAGAAACCAAACGCCCATTAATAAATAAAAATCGTGGCAATTCTTTTCAAAATTCTCTAAACTCTTATATTGATGGTAATACTCTAATGGCCTCAAATTTGTTCTGAACAACCAAAAGTTTTTACTCATTTACCATCCTCGTTAAAGTTCTGCCAATATGTGATCAACCCTATTACTTATATTATGGTCTCTCACACACCTCTCTAATGCTCTTGTACCTATTTGTTCTAACTCAGATGAGTTACTAAGATAATAATTTACTTGTTCCAAAAGGTCATCGTAGTTATGATAAGTAAGAATTTCTTTGTCTTTTTCAAAATGTAGTAATGGTTCTTCTCTATGTCTGGTTATAATAGGTACTCCACAAGCAGAAAACTCAAATATCCTTCTTGTTAAAATGAAGCGTTTCTCGACTGGATCCAGACCTAACTTTGTACTATTTATAGCAACCAAAAATTCTTGACCTTCAATATGGCCACGATTTCTCAAGTTTTTAGGCCATTTCTTTCCATATGCTACAATAATCCAGTTAGTATCTTTTCTAAGTTTGTTGATTGTCTCTATTCTTAATTTTTGATTTTTAAAGCGGGAATGTACTGCTGTACCAATCATTGAAAGATCGACTGTTTTTTGAAGGTTTAATTTTTGGTGAAATTTAAAATCGCATGAAGGCGGGTTATAAATACACTTTATTTTATCTTTAAGACTAAGGTAAGTTTTATAATGATTAGTTATATAAACGTCATATTTCTCTGGATACAACTGTGTGTAATAGGGATCACTAAAACCAAAACCGATAATTGGTTTCTTTATTTTCTTTCTAACCTCATTTGAGAAAAATAAACCTGTATGTGCTAACCATATCTGATCTGGATCATACTCAAATATAAAGTCCGAAATCTTCCATATCAAACCTTTATCCAAATAAATAACATCATGACCTTTCCTTTGCAATTCTTCAGAAATTGAGCGCTTAACTCCCATTACATTCCATGAATAACCGTCCGAAAAATATAAGATTCTCATTTCTCACCTTTCGATTTTATAACTAATATATAGCTATATGGTGCACTCCCACATGATCTAGCAAGTTCAAATGTCTCATTCACATTCATTTTTTCATTCATAGATGCTAACAATAAAAGGCAAATTTGACAACTCATGGCAGGTTTAAATTTACAATCTAATGATGAATTAGTCATAAAAGGTAAAATATGGTCTCGATAATTTGGAAGTTTACAAGGATGCTTATGGCCTAATTTTTCTTTTAGTTCCTCAACCTGCCTAGCATGTGGACCAAATGGGAATTCATGTATTGATACAATCCTTGCTACTCTGATAGCCTCAAGAAGAAAATTCTTCTTAAGTTTCACATGCTCAAGTGTATTAATAGAAACAGATGCGTCAAATGACTTATCTTCAAATGGCATATTGGTTGCATCTATCCCTTGTTTTATATTAGCATCTGTCACCTTAAAAGATGTAAGTTTTCCTAATCTCCCGACCCCTCCCATATCAATAACTGTCGAAGGTTTATGATGTTTCAATTCTTCTGCAACTCTCCAATGAGTCCATTTAGCAATAACTGGAATGTTCTTCAATTTTTTCATAGTGGCCTTTTTCTCTTCTGATACATAGTTTTTCCCTTTTTAACATAATATTTCTTCATAAAAGCACTACCTTCTTTTCTCCACATCTCAACAGTTCTTCTGAAATGCCCAGAAGATGGTTTGATTTTGTTACTAACAACTAAATGTAATTCTCCATGTTTCCTTAGGCTTTTAGTTATCCTATCTACTTCTCTAATTGGATCATATACATGCTCGAGGACGTTAGTACATATAACTATATCAAATTTAGAATTTGGGAGTTTATCATCATTAGAATAAACCTTCTCAAACGACAACTTTCTTAAAGCAGCTCTTTTTACAGTTAGATCCAAAAGTGGACTAGGCACATCTAAAATTGAAACATCATTACCTCTCTCTAACAAAGCAATTGCATGAGTTCCAACTCCACAACCAAAATCAAGACACTTCTTTCCTGAAGTTCTATTTATAAGTTGATAAAGCTCCTCATCTCTCGCGTTAATACTAGTACACATTAGGATTCTCATATACTCAACAGTTTTCAATCCATAGTCCTTTGAGTAAAGTTCTATATATCCATTCTCGGTTTCTGGTTCTTCATAACCACATCTAGGTTTTGTTATATCGAGTTTCCTAATTATATCTATAGAGATCCCAGTCAATTTAGAAAGTTCTCCATCTCGCTGCTCTTGACTCTCTTTGAGTATCATACTTTTACCCCTTATTTAATTTTCCAGTTTCATCTAAAAAGTCTAAAAACTCTAAATTTTCTTTATTGACTTCATCCATATTCCTATCTTTAAGTCTGATAAAATCAATATGTTCATTCATTCCTTCCGGGCCGAAGAAATAGAAATTATAATCATCTAAATTTCTATTTAGAATTTCAATGTTATAATGATCAGGATTATTCCAAATGTCGCTCCCGGGCATTGGAACAAATCTTTTACAAGCAACCATATTAAATGGAACTTTCGGAATCCAGTATTTATTTCTCTCAATAGTTTTTCTTGTCTGCCCTGGCGTTCCGATCATCATTAAGATTCTTGCTTTTATTCCAATTTTATCAGACAATTCTAAAGCTCTAACATTATCAGCAACAGTCGCACCTTTATTTAATATCTTAAGTATATCGTCGTCAAAACTCTCAACTCCAAAAGATATCTCTTTTAAACCGGCCTCATGCATCGCTTTAAAGACATCATAATCAAATGGTTTGACTCGAGTTGATATTCTCCAAGCAACATCTAATTCTCCAAATAATTCGGCTACTCTTAGACAATGCTTTTTATTTACTGTAATCGTATCATCTGAAAATCTAAATTGGCGGATATTGTAACTATCTATTACATGCCTGACTTCCTCTGCTACTTTCTCAGGAGTTCGCCACCTTACAACTCGATTATTGAAACAGGGAGAAGAACAAAAAGAACAATTAAAAGGGCAACCCCTACTTGTCATGAGTACAGTACTCCCTGTACCCTTATAATCTCTGTCATATGCAAAGATCTTGCCACCTTGTTTGTCTTTTAATAAATGGCGGGCAGGTAAAGGTAGAGAATCTAAATCTTTAATAAAATTACCATTATATATTCTTCTTAGAGCACCTTTATTAGAATCATTTATCATATCAAAAATTGTATGCTCAGCTTCACCTTTACAAATTGAATCTATATATTTCCAATCAATATATTCATCTGTATATGTTCCGGGTCCACCTACAAATACAGTTGAATTAGGATACTTCTCCTTTATAGATTTAGCAAATCTATTACTTTGGAGCAATTCAAGACTAGTTGTAGTAAGGCCATAGATGTCAGCAAAAGGTAGATCTTCAATTGCCTGTTCATTTGAATAACTTGAATAATTTTTCATCTCCACTTCAATTCCCTCTTCCTCCAATACTGCACCCAAATATAAGAGTCCTAATGGAGCTTGTGAATCCGGTTGCTTAAAATATGGGTGCGGTAAATAAATTAGAATAACTTTCATCTTATCTCCTTAAAAGGGGTGACTTTCTAGAAGTCTGTCCAGATTTAATTTCAGTTTATATTTTTTTACAAATCTTAATGGTGCATCAATGTCTTGGTATGGGATTGCTGGATAATATGGTTTATAGGGTTCAACACCAATTGATAAGAGATAATCTCTAAATTTAAAACCCTTTCCCTTTACCTTGTCGGATAGTTTAATCCATAACGATGGAATTTCATACGCATCAGCTACAATTAGGCCATGCAAAGAACTAGAAAGAATTGCTTTACAAGACAAAATATCTATGATAACTTTTTCGATTGGATCATAAACATTTATTATCAAAACATCATCTTTGGCATTCTGAATTTTTATCCAACTATCTTTCTGATCAATAAAATGTGGAACTATACCCACTCTATATTTCTTCTCAACTTTTGGATTGAATAAACGAGGTAATAAAAGGGCTGGATCTCCATAAATAGCGGGACAATCTATCCCTTGTCTTATTAGGAATTGTCTAGTTAATGGTCCTCTAACAGCATGAATCTTTTTTGGAGAAACTAATGTATGGTTTTGGTCCATTAAACCAGAACCCCAAATCTCACACCATTTCATTCCAGCAGCTAAATGATGGAGAATACTACCTACAGCTAGATATATAACTTTTGTTGGAGTAGGGCTATTAGAAAACTTAACTTTTTTTCCAGATATTTTGCTGACAATATAAGGAGATAATTCATCTCCAAAATTTCCATCTTTGTGTTGCCAAAATAAATTTATTTCTTTTTCCATACCAAAAATGGCCCTTCTTCTGGTTCAGGTTTATTGAAACCTAGAGTCTGTCTCCATACTAAACCATTATCAATTGCAAGAGTAGGTTGACCCGGTGTTCCATAAATTGCATATTTCCATTTCATAATAAACTCTCTCATTACTATATTTCCATATCTAAATTGTTTTTCAGGATTTTTAGATGTAACCATCAATGGAACTGCTCTTCTAACAAAAGTTCCTCTTATCAAAACCGGATTTAGGCCAAATTGTGCTTTTCTATCATCAGCGATATAAAATCCATCGGGATTATACTTATATCTAGACCGAAACATCATAATTAATCTTTTATTTGGAATGGGGTGTTTTGGAAGTCTAAGGCATGCGATATCTTCATATTTTTTAAGAATGTTGATCATATGATTTATGCTAACTTCACGAGAAACTTTCCAGTCATCTTCAAGGTGAAAGATCCACTCAGATCTTGCCTTTCTCCAAGTCCATATTACAGCAGCTGGGAATGATGGTTTATCAGCCACATTATAAATAATATCATCAAAGTAATTTTCACAAACTTTTATTACTTCTTTTGGTTTTATATTTTCACCGACTGGATCAATATTGATAATTAAACGATATCTATCTCGATCAGTCAACATTTTTTCACAGAACGACCTAAGAGTCGCATCGACTATACTTGGTCGAAGGACACTAGTCATCGTAATATCTATTTTCTTAGAGGTGTTCTGCATAAGGTTTCCCATACTTTGTCAATACTAACTTTAATTTATCTAGAGGATGGGGATCTATAAATTGATTAAGTCGGGATGGGATTTCTTGATTGTGCCAATAATCAATAACAAAACCCATATCAATCGTTCTCCCTCCTCTAGCCTTGATTAATCCGGAATATATTCTACCCAATTCTCCAGCTCCCACAATCCAAAAATCATAGAGGTTTGCACGACCTTCAATGAGACTAACAACTTTAGAAAAAGATTTTGCAAAATGCCTCTCATAATGACCAACAATTTCTATAACGTCAATATTATAATTGGGAAGCTTATTTATAGCTTGTGGGCAAGAGGTTATACAACATACCTTCTTATCCTTCATTATCTCAAAGATAGTCTTCTTTCCAGGAAAAACCACACACATTAAATAATTAACTTCTGGGTTACAGTATTTAGCGTTATGAATATCAAATCCTGCACGACTATATAACTCTTTCCACATTCTCATTCTCATCAAAGTTTTATCAGATGCTTGAACAAATCCCTTCCTATACTTACCCCAGAAACGCTTTGAAAAATAAACATCAAGGCAATCTATATAATCAGCTTCATTTGCATATCTTGCCCATAAATCAATAATGTATTTAACTCTATCTCCTGGCAATCCTTCTTTCTTACAGATTGCATATAATTGCTTATGATCATGAAAGTAGTATGAATGAATTAATTTAATACCACCATCTCCAAAACGTATTAGAGAAAATGGTCTCTTCTCTTCTATAGAACTTTCAAGATCTTTTAGTATTTCTGCTACTTTATATACTTTTAGGCTCATATTAAACTCTTTAGATAGTTAATCATTAGATACATATTGGTTTTCCGGTCACCCAATTCCATAATCTTTAATCTACCATTCTTTCCCAATGTTTGCATGACCCCAGGTTGGTTAATTAATTCTCTAACAATATGAAAAAATGACATAAAACTGTCTCCCGATACTCTACCGGTTTTACCATCTATCAAATAATCCTGCATGCCGCTCATTTGTGCATCAGTACCTACAACTGGACATTCAGTCATCATTGCTTCAGCAGGAGGAAGATGTAGACCTTCTGACATAGTGGGTGCAATCCATAAATGAATTTTATTATAGAATTCATTCTTTTGTTGAAATGAGGGCATTCTAAGATAATTATCAATGAAGGGAAGGTTTGGTTTTGATTCTGATCCAAACATCCAAAATTTTATTTTCTTAGTTGTATGTAACTGTTTTGCAACATCAAGAGCCCAGTTTGTTCTCTTTCTCTGACCATGGACTCCCTCACGGTAAAGAGCGCCTATAATGATTTGTTTATCTCTGTAGTTTCTAAGATTGAGAGGATATAACTTTCCAAAATCATATCCTGGTCTTACAATATGAGATGGAATTTGATACTGTTCAAGTTTCCTTTGAAGACATAAACTATTAACAAGTTTGATGGTTGGCACATTAAGAACTCTACTAAGAATTTGATCATGTGGCATTTGCCAGTGTTCCCATGCTCTTATCCAATGTGCTTTAATTCCACACCTATTAGGTAACTTGAGAGTAGGAGCTACAGTTTTGAAACCTGTTGCAATGACCACATCTGCATCTGGGCAATCGTCTAAATCTCTCAATATTATATGATCTGCTTTTAATGGAAACCAAGTAAACTTATTTTTCATACTATCAATAATTTTTACATTATGGCCCATTTCAAGTAGAGTATTAGCTGAATGAATTATTGTAGATGACCCTCCATTATTACCTAGTCCACAATTAACCAGATTGAAAAGAATTCTCATGTTCGCTCCTTCGGTATATATTGTTATTTTGTTCTATTTGGATAATAAAATGTACTCTATATATATTAATATCTGAAGCAGAACAATATGTTTGTGAGTGATTTTAATGCCAAATATAAAAGTAATTTTTGAAAAGGAGGGGTAACCTATGAAGACAAAAATTTTAGTTTTATCAGTAATAATTCTATTTCTTTCCTCTGCGCTGTGTTATGCTAATCCGGACTCTGTCACAACTTTTGAAATTAGCTTACATGATGGTGAAACCACAATAAGTCGAGTTATAGACGAAGAAGCTGGAGTAGTTATCTGGGTCGCAAACAGTAAGACTTTCGGATTAGCCGTCGCCCTAGCTATCTTACCTATAGCGCAGACTAGATTAGCTAAGGGTGGAAAATTTGTGCCAACCGATCCACAAACTTATATGAGATATAGGAAAGAATTCGAAGAATTAAGTAAAACTAAATAACCCTAAGTTGAAAGGAGACCTGAGGGTGGCAGAGATATTAAGAGAATTAAGAGTCGAGGTGATAGTTGATACTAATAAAGTAACACATATGAAAACCTTTGAAATAAGAGATTTTGAATCATTAGATGAACTTTTTAAGAAAGCAAAAGAGTTTACAGAGGAAGTTTTGCCAAGATATGAATAGATAAATCAAGGAGGAGTTAAGGTGAATGGTCTAAATCTGGAAACATATCAGGAATATGAGGTTATTCCAGTTGGTCCATCCGGGGGTACTAAAATCGAATGTCCTAAATGTTCAAGAATATACCATATGAGACTCACAAATGGAAAACTAAATAAGCAACTTAGAGCTAGTTGTACTTGTGGTGAAAAATGGAACGTAATTTTCTGTACCAGATCTTGGTATAGAAAAAAGGTGAGTCTCCCTGGTTCGTGGATAGACGGATTCGGGAAAGAGCATGGTATGATTGTCGAGGACCTATCAAGGACTGGAATCTCGTTTCTATCAAGTAGTAATGTAAATCTCAACAAAGGAGACCGAATCAAAGTTTCATTTGCTCTTAATAATGGAAATCTGATTTGGATACATGAATGGATGTTGGTAAAGAGAACAGAAGACAGAAAAGTTGCTGCTGAGTTTATAATCCTAAGTATCCATAACCAGAAAATCATCGGTTTCTATTTAATGAACTAAAGAGGAGGATATCGTGGGTAAAAAACTTTTAGGATTTGTTATAAGTTTAGTATTGATGTTTAATATTACTTATAAGTTCTGGTTACCTAATCCTGATACAAGAGGAGGTGATTCTCAATTTATGACAGTAATACAGAATATCAATACTCCCTATTTCAAAATTTCTGAAGAGGAAAAATATACTCTTTGTTACATGGAGAACCCCGGAGGGGACCTCTATCACCGAAGTCTCTGGTTGGCTATTCCAACTGAACACGTGATGCAGATACGAGCATTAAGCGCTCAAGAAATACGTCAGTTACAGCAGCAAGCTAGATAAAGGAGGCACTAATGCATGCTGAAAAATTCAAAAAGGATCCATTCAAGATTACATACAATTTCCTTTGTGCCCAAACCGCTCTCAACATAATATTTGCGGCGCTTATAATTGTGATGCTTTGGGGAATGATAAGAACTAAAGATCAGATGTTAGTTGTAATAGATGGTACCGATAAAGCTATTTCTTCTAGTGTCACTATTGCTAAACAATCATCTAAAGTATCTCAAGATTTAAGAGCCCTCAAACTCCAATTAGATATTCTTGAAGGGATGCAAATACAAATAATTGCTCGAAGTCCAGAACTCTATGAACAACATAAACAAATGTTTGGTATGGTTGAGATGGAGATCTTATCTAAACTTGAACAAGAGTTGGAAAAAATTAAAAAACAAATGAAAGAAGTTGAGAAAGGAATAGGCGAAATTGTCCCTAAAGAAGGTGGGTTAAAATTAGAACTTGATTACTCAGGGGAGTACCCAATATGACCGAGAACAAATATCCAATAAAAACTGTTAGATGCATAAGTTCAATTAGGTCAGCAATGTTTCTAAGAGGCATCGACACATATGGTTTGATTAAACAGGGTCGATGCCTGGCCTGCTCAAGTAATATTACTCTTGACCAATTCCAAACAAATATCGAAATTGAGAAATTTCGAAAAACAGGTCTCTGTGTTAAGTGCATCGGAGAACTTAGCCAAATTATCGAAGGGGGTCGATAAAGATGGAAATTCTTGTAGCATTAATTGTTGGTCTCGCTTTAGGATGCTTCATATTCGCCGGTTTCTATGATTATAGAATGGAAAAGAAGGAAACATTTGTCTCCGTAATCTTTAGAGTTGATGATACAAAACTTTGTGGAAATTGTAGCGCAGTATATGATGCACTAGAACACCGCTGCTGTCCAAAATGTACATCAACAACTGGCGTATTCATAATTCATTACATTGAAAGTGAAGACCCAAAAGTCGAGATGGTCAGGAAACATTTGGTAGATATGAGGAAAGGGAAGTTCAGAACAACTCCAAAACCCATCAAGGTCGTTCAGCTAGATACCGTGAGGAAAGAAAAGGTTTCAGCGTCCGATCTTAAGTAAAGGAGAGCTGTGTTCTGGAAATTGGGAGGTCTGACCTCCCTTTTTTTATCTAGTTAGTGATAGAATCTGGAGAACCTGTAACAATCACTCCTACTATACAGCCGGAAAAAACATCGCCAATTCTACATTGACCCCTTCCATTTGTAATCACATTTGGAGACCCACTTGCCATTATAGAAGTATGACCACAAGTTCCTAAAAATACGTCCCCAATTCTTGCGGTTGGTAATCCATTCGTAATCTTATCCGGAGATCCAGAAACAATCATACCAGTTTTTGGTCTACAATCCGGATCGTGGTGGCAGCAGCAAGTACCTACTCCAATTGATGTAAGGAATGCTGTTCCGGGCATGTTTTCTCCTAAAATAAACTTAGTATAGAACTAGCTTCACTCTTGAGGTTATCCATTCTAGTTTGTAAACCTAGAGTGGATTTTGTTTCCTCTACTGATAAATTATAAATTTCAGTTGGATTATCGGTTATTTGTTTTGCATTATCAACTGCAGTAAAAGTTTGATTGGCATATGTATTATAAGTTTCCATAGCAGGTCCAAGATCATAGAAATTATTAAACATCTGTACTCCACATCCTATCCACTCACCAAGGAAACCTAAAGCACGGTTTACATCATCGACAAATTCTTTTGCATCATCTACAAATTGTTTTGCTGCATCAATAAGATCTTTACGGTCATCTGTCTTATCAGATAAATTATCAAATAAACTTCTCACCCAAGCTTCTATAGCAGGTATACTACAGTCAAAAGGTCCTGTTTGATCTAGCATATACTGTAGTTGATCATTAATTGGATTATATATGTCACCGCTTTGTGCTTTCTCAAATATGTCATATCTATCAGTTATTAAGTCATCAGCATCTTGACCAAAATATGCTCTGGATGCACAATTAATTCCGTATTTCTCTAGTAGAGTACTAAATTCTTCACTGATCATATCAACAGCAGTATTATATATAGTTGTCACATTTGCTGAGACTATTGCTAATTGTGTTTGAATATCGGGGAATAAGGTAAGACAATCATTATATTTTGCCTGTACATCTGCTATCTTGGCATTAGTCCCTGCGTAAACTGCATCAATTGGAAGGGCCATTTTATTCTCCCTTTAAAGTCGATATCTTGCCCTTTAGGTGTTTATTCTCAATCTCAAGGGTTTCAATTTTGGCTTTCAACTTACTAATATCTACTTCTGGTTTCGACTTTAATTCCACATTTTCTCTATTCAGTCTTTCTATCTCGTTTATTAAACCACTCGTAAGCATGATTGCTTCACCAAGATTTATATCTCCTCCATAAGAACCCTTCATTCGGTGTTCTTCAAATTGGCGAAGTAATGCTTTGACCTTCTTTCTATTCGAAATTAACCAAACATTCTCATTCATTTTTCGCTCCTTCTTTGAGTTTTCTTTTCAGGATTTTCGTCATGTCTTTAATGATCGCCTCTGGCGGAGTTTTATAAAATTTATCAGTGATGAAGTTAACTTTAGTATTAAAGACATTATAAGTTTTTGTATGTTCTCTTGGTTCATTACCCCACTCTAAAACTTCAACTCTTAATATCATGCCAACATTTGGTATAGCAGACTGGGACCCAACAACGAGCATTGACCTTCTTATAGTTTCAATAGTAAGACCAATAAGAGAGCTATTTTCATGCCTTTCGATACTATTAATATCGAAAAATCTCTGTCGCTCATCCGGGACATATTCAGGTTCCTTTCCACAAATCACAAAATGAAAATTATTTACTAACCAACTATTTGCTGACAGTATGCTATAGAATTTCTGCCAATGAGGCCAATTTCTTCTGAAACCCTTCCTAAATCTTGGTCCCAAAACAACAACTGGTTTATCATTAGGTACATACTTTCCAACTAGAATTCTATTAGACTTTCTAGGCCGGTAATCATAAATCATAATTTTTTGTGGATATTGATTCTTATTTAAATATGCAGGTTTTGTAATCTTTGGATATATATGTTCTATAATATTATATTTAGCAGAAAATTGTTTCCTAAAAGATTCTGCAAGTTTATTATAAGTTTTAGCTGAAAAACCTATTGCTCGGAAACATTCAGGTTTATAATTGTGATAATCGCCCTTTAATCGAAGAGGCACTAGAGTGTCTGCCCATACACCATACAGGTCAAACCTCTCTGGCCTCGTAAAAACAATAAATTTTACATTTTGACCTTTATACTTTTTTGTCTTCATATAGGGAAGCATTGGAGCAAACCTCAGCAATTCCCACCCCATTTCCCCAATGAAAGGACCCATTAAGACTGCTTTCTGCATTACCAACCTCGCTGAACTCTTGGATCCGTAATAACCTTTTCATAAAATTCATCGAATGACATTGCTTCGATTTTCTTCTCTTGTTCCTTAAATTTTATTGCCTCCATACTTATCTTGCTATCCTTTTGCTTCGTGAGAATATTGCATACGGAACCAGCAAATGGACCACAATGGTATCCAAGTTTTTTCCTAATACCTAAAATATATTCCTTACCATTAGTCTTTCTATTCATTAAAGACCAATACATTTGGTCATGGCGTTTATTATGTCCAACTAATTGTTTTATATCTAAATATCCAATATCTCTAAAAAAGTTTGTCCTAACAGTCCAAAGTCCAGACCCGCCTAACTTTCCCATCGCTGCAGTACATCCTGCAATTTGACTTTTCAAATTTTTTCTTTCTTTAATCCCCCCTGGCAATTGGCCAATTACTTTTATATTACTCAATTTTTGATTATTAACAAATTTCCAACCTTCATAAAAAACTTGGTCCCAACCAGGTACAACAATAACATCGTTATCAAGAAATACTAAAAAATGATAACTATCTTTAGCAGGGTCTTGCTCATGTGCTAACCCAAAAGCATTTAGAGCAGATGCTTTACTAAATGCCTTATATGTACTAGCATCAGTATTGAAGGTTATTTGCGTTACTAATCCATTCTTATAGAGATTATAAGCATATTCAAAATGTTCCTTTATTAGATGATTAGTTGAATTATTATATAAATATAACTGGTGGGGAATCTTTGAATGCTTTTTAATCGCTGCTATACACTTTTTAGTAATTGCAAGTCTATTACGAATAGTGACTGCAATTTTAATCATTGTACAACTCCTCAATCCTTTCAATAAGTTCATCTAAATTTATTTGCTCATAGCATCTTGGAGTTCCATCTGCAGCAGCACCGGGGCAAGGTTTATGGCCATGTAAAAAACATGGAGCACAATGATACTCAGCATTTATCCAACGACTTTTTGGATATGTAGTAAGTCTTATTTCTCCAGGAAAAGGACCATAAAGTCCAAATCCTTTAATATCTAAAGCAGCAGCAAGGTGCATCATAGCAGTATCAGTAGATAATGCCATCTTTGCTAATGAAGTTAGAGCAATGGTATAATCCAAACTCTTTGAATGATGCGCAAAATTAAACACAAGATCTTTATCTTTTATAAATTTATCAATTAGAAAATCTATTTCTTTTGCATAATGAGGTGCATCAGTAATTATTACCACATGATCATTTTTAGTCAAACGATTTATTATATCTCCCCAAAGACCTAACCTTGGAGACCTAATTGGAGAACTAGCCCTTAATTGAATAATAATAAAATCTATCCCTTCTAAGTTCCATTCATCTTCCAAAATCTTCTTACACTCTTCAAGTTTGTCTAGTTTTACATCTTGTGTAGGTACTAATCTATCTTTTGGGAGATCTAAACCTAACCATCTAGTAAATAACTCATATGCATTTGTAGTTTGTGCTTCTTTACATCTTTCGATAACTCCTTCAAAAACTGCATGGTAATCAGCTCTAATTAAGTATTGAAATAGGAAAGGAAGATCAAGAACCATATCAACCGCTGGCCAATCTTCAACCATTGCTTGATACTGAGGACCACAGGCTAAAATGATTTCACAAGTTGGATATATTTCTTTGAGATAATTTAGGTTTGGTTGGATAAATAAAAGGTCGCCGATACCCCCGGTTCTCCATACTATAAGGGTTTCATCTTCAAGATCATGACCTATATATGGATTATATATGTTTTTAAATTTTACTTTAGCGGGTCTCAATATTTTGGCATTCATCTTTGGTTCAAATTTTAACTGCTCATATACCCCCAAACCCATTACATATTTACTTTTCTTTTTCACAACTTGTTGCTTAAATTTATTTTGAATAAAATGAGCAGTTTTCAGACATTCCGCAATCACAATATTCGGAGGGTCTGACCTCAATTCTTCTATCTTGTCAACTAATTTTATTGAATCTTCAGAAAGACCAAACATTCTTAGTTCGAGTGGAGTTATCTGTTTAGCTACCGGTTGCCTCGAAAATCTTGCTCTTTTCACTTTTCAAAACCTTTCGAGAGTTCGATTATTTGCCACCTAGGAATCCCTGCATAATCCCCGTTATAGCTCTTTTGTCATTCTCTTTCCCTTGATTCTTCGCAATCTCTTTCGCTCGATTCAACATTCCATATAATTTCTTTTCATCCGTTAGGCCTTTTTTCTTCAGGTCTTCAAAATAGTCTTTGAAATCTTCTGGACCAAGTTCTTTAGCCTCGGAGAGAGCACCCTCTACCTCTTTAGCGACATCAGCTTTAACATCTTTCTTTAAACTCCCAACATTCTGATCAACGTCACCTGAATCCAGTTCATTTTCTACTTTCTCAGGTTCTTTTGCCGGTTCGAGGTCAGTTTGTTCTTTTGCAATCTCTTCCTTTCTTTGTTCCTTCTCTTTTGGAACAGATGAGAGATGACCTGATGCATCACCAACGTCAGTACCAGTCACAGTTTCAACTTCTTCACCACCATCGCCTTCTTTTACATGCTTCTTACCACAGCTCTCAAGTAGCTGGTCTACTAATCTCTCCGCTTCTTTAACTTTATTGTACTTTCCGTCAAGTACAAGGTCTACTAATTTATCTGACTTCATTGTAACTGCCTCCTATCTTTTTATTTTTGTTCCTGAGAAATCAGCAACAGTTAAAACAAGTAAACCGTTTGCAACAGAAGTAAGTGGATTCTTAGCCCTCCTTACTTCACTAACACCAAATGGCAACTCATATTGAGATATCATAGACTTAAACAACTCAAGAAAACCATTCGGCATTGACGTTCCTCCAGATATAATAACTGGCAAATTCTCGTCAACTTCAATGTCAACCTTCTCATTAAATTCATTAATTATCTTTTTTATTGTATAGTTTATAAGAGCAGAATAATAATACTCAAGTGCCTCAATAACTCGCCTTATTTTTTTGTCCTTCTCTTGCATAAAACCTTTAGTTAGATCAAGACGTCTTTCTTTTATTGAAGTCACTCTGTTTGGAACTATATTTAGAGATTCGGAAACGGAATTATCAATATAATCCCCACTTCTAGAAGTAGAGAACTTTAAAACTTCCACTCCCTTATACATTATTGCAACATTACACATACCTGCACCAAAAGATATTCCAACTCCAGAAAACCTCTCCTTACTACACTCTGAGTATATAATTGCTGCACCTTCGTTAACTGGGCGATGATTGACGCCAAGGGCACCCAAAATTCGACCAAATACTCTTGTATGATAGATAACAGATCTAGTTTCGTCAATCGCTTCAGCAGGGATACTATAAGCACAATAAACATCTCTATTCTGCACTGGACCTATTAGATCTTTGACTATTAATGTGAGAACATCAATTGCAGATATCTCTTTTGGAGAGATTAAACCCTTCTCCATTGGTCGAGAAACTGCTTGACCAAATATATTTGCAAATTTAAACGCATCTTCTCCTATAATAAACAATTCTCCATCATCTGATTTCACATAGCTAATATTTGATAACTCAGACATTGAAACAGAATCGTCGCTAATTGGCAGAAAGACATTTCTTGTAATTCTAATCTGGTCTACATCATTTCTGGCACAGCAGATATTCATTGTCCCACAATCAAGACCAATAAATAATCTATTATCTTTTTTCTCTGGTCGAGGTGGAGGCGGGTGAGGTACTATCTCAGGCTGCTCAACTATCTCCTCTTTCTTTTCTTCATCACTCATCTATGTATCTCCTCCTTTTAGTTTCCTTAGTTTCTCTGCTGCGTCCATAACATCTTCTGCCTGTTCAGTTCTATAATCTAATTCAACATCACTAAGATCACTAATATCAATTCCGGGGATGAACTCTTCTACATCGGGTTCATCAAATTTTTCCTCCACTAACCTATCTAAAGTCTGTACAGCAGAATGGTAGTGATGCTCAACCGTTGGTTCTCTCTCTATCAGTTGTTGCATCATTTTATATATTGCATCTACTTTCTCTGCTAATGGATTCTTCTGAGGTTTTCGCCTTGGTTGTACTGATTCTGAAATTATCTCCTCAACTATCTCATAGTTTATCACACCATACTGCTTTAATTCCATTCTAAGGGTATTTAAGTCTACCTTCGATATATCAACTACAGCGGGAGTCCTAAATGGTTTAATCCCTGTTAATGTTAAGAATAGGCCAGCCTGCTTAATAGTAAGTTTCATTATTTACCCCAAATTTTCTTCGATTCCTTAATTTTTTCAATTGAACCATCTTCTGGATATGCAACCATTCTATGGTCAAAATCAAATACTTTTACAAGAGTTCTTTTCATTTCACCAGCGTTAACCATTAGTTCAACTTCTCCAGCAGTTCTTACCCATCTATAATCTTGATGCTCTTTTGATAACTTAACTATCTGGTCTGGTTTTTCTAACTTACAAAGATAATTATATTGTGTTGATTTTCTTTTACCTCCCATAGCCAAATATTCAAATTGATCAATAAATCTAAGAGGAATTATATCAAGACCAGTTTCTTCTTTAATCTCTCTTTTTAGGCAAGGATATAAATTCTCATCTGAACCTTGATCACATTTTCCTCTTGGAAACTCCCAATGACTTGGCCAGTGATCTTCTTTAGCTCTCTGAATAAGTAGAATTTCGGGAACTCCATTCTCATCTAGACGAACTATAACTCCAGCAGCGACATCTACTTCAAATTCTACCTTATTAGTTTGCCCTATCATCAAACCTTCAAGATATTTGTCAAGGATTTTCATAAGTTACCTCATATACATATAATTCAAGAACATCTCCCTCTCTAAGTCTAACTTGAGGAATTTTGATTAATAATTTCGTACCATTATCAATTAATTCATAGTGATCCCAGTAATCTAAATGACCGGCATAGGAATTTACAATCAACCTCTTTTCATCCGTTATTTGCTCCGGCATATCAATTATAATATCAGCTGTTGAATCTGCTTCAGCAGCGGTTACAACATGAAAATATCTAGTTTTGAAAACAAAATCTTTTTCCTCTACTATATCAACCTGTTCCTGAAGTAGAGAAAGATCAATTGTCATAGACGCAGTAGTATCAAGACCCCAGTCCCAACTAGTCCTCCAATACTGCCTGTTGGCGGGGTTATTATAATCTTCATATTCAGTATAAACTGCTCCATACCTTAGCTCATACTCAATATTTTCAAGTAGGTAATCAGATTTAATAACTAAAAATGTGGGCAACTCAACTTCATATTGAATCTGTGCTGATAATCTCCAGTCTGCAAGTTTATCTCCACCATACTTTGTGCTAGCATCACTTATCGAAGTTAATTTATACCACGGTCTAATATTACACGGAACTACAAGTTCATTTCTTGCAGTGCTTTTGACTAATTCTGGGTTTGCATTAGCAGATTCCCAATTCAGATTATATGAAACACCAGTAACCGGATTGTTATATCTATAATTAATTAGTTCTTCTGGAAGTATTATAAAACTATGAAACCATTTTGGATATATTATTCTTTCCATGCCTCCAAAAATAAGTAGCATTAAAGTTCTAACATCACAATACTCATAAAATGAATTTAAGAGCATTATCAGCTCTAACTCACCAGATATCCTTGTAAATGCGGGAGTTATCAAAACATTCTGATCTTGATAGATAGGATCAAATAGCTTATCTACAAAACCCGGTTGAAGGTTTGGAAATCTCCAATATTGTTTACCGCCGTAGTCAGATACATTCCAATCGCCAGCAGGATTCAAAATGAGAGCAGGGAGTAATGGTTTGTCTGTTTCTCTTGCCTCTTGCTGTTTTTTAGCAATGTACTCAACTGCCTTATCATATGTACCAATGGTTACCCACAGAAATCTGGGCCATACATGCTTCGAAAAGTAATCAGCAGTAGAACTAAAAAAGTGAGCGTAAACATTGTGTATGAACGTATACTCATATCTATCTGGTTTAGTAGGCATTATTCTTCCTCTAGTTTTATTACCTCATCTATTGGGAACTTTGGTTCTAGCCCCACTTTACCACCTACCTTAAAATCTTCGTGAAATTCATTTATCATCTCTAATGCTGAAGTCGTAGCAATTTGGATACCCGTCGTTCTCACGATCTTCTTACTAAAACGCCTAACAATGTTCTGCCTCTCAGCTAGAAGAAAAATTATCTCCGATTGAAATGCAGAGAGAGTAAAACCATATATCATTAGTTGATCAAAAAATGTTTTTTCTCCAGTTTTGACTTTTGAAAGAACTATTGTCTCATTCAAGATAAAATTTATTTCCGAGTAATATTCATCTCTGATCGAATCAAATTGATTTAATATATCTAGATTATCTCCTCGGTAACTGTGTAAACTCAAAAAAGTTTCACAAAATTTAGATGATTCAATATTTTTAAACATATTTATCTTTATACCATGAACGCTTCTATCTCCCTTAGGAAAATCAGAATCAACTTTAAATAGTAAGAAAGTAGATTTCTTATTAAAAAATACACCTATATTATAATATCCATCGAGAAATGGCAATCTCATACTGAAACAACGATCAAGAGATTTTCCTAAAGTTAATCCCATTCACGATTCTCCTATTCTTCCATGGCCTCCAACATAGCACCAAAATCTTCAACTATATCTTTTTTCAATTCTTTTTCTTCTTCTTCTTCTTTGGCCTTATATATATCAAGAATATTCCTTTTCGACATAGTACATTCTTCATGAACATACGTGATAAAGTCATTTCGTTTTAAGTTCCTCTGATCCTTCTCCAAACTATTATGATGATATATTGCTCGTATATATCTCTCCTCTAAATCTTCCAAATTTATAGGAGGATTATCAAATGGAAAATCATTATCTCCAAGTTGTTCAAAATAACTAATTAATTTATCTTCATGACCCTTTGGAAGGTCACCTTGATATTTATTAAAATACCAATGGAGATTAGAGTTATATTTTGTCTTCTCCACCGGTTTTCTCAAACTTTTCGGAGCACGTAATAAATCAAATAACTCAGGAGGAATTTGCATATTAATAGTCTGATTTAGTTGTGCTAAATCAATCTCATAAACATTCAATTCCTTAACAAAATGAAGAACGTTAATCTTAACTACCTCATTTGTAATTTGTTCTAAACTAACCTTATTTGTAGCAGGTAGCAATAATTTATCTTCATGGAGTTTATTATGTAAATTATTAATATAGAGCTCAGCAGGTAAAACCTTCTCAACTAAAAGATCCAGAAATGACTGTATATCCTGCTCAACGACAGAAGTACAATTATTTACAAGAAGAAGATCTTGATATTGCTTGAAAAATCCTATCTTCTCATAATCTCGAAATCTTGTCATTACACAATTCTTTACAATACTTCCTTCCACATCAGTCAGAAAACTAAAGCATAAAATATCAGTAAAGCACCTATGTGCATAATAGAATAGTGATTTATTACTCTGACTATCTGCAATCTTTTGACCTAGTTTCTGAACTAAACATTTTACAAAAGCACTTATTGTCAATAGATCATAAGCTACTTCAACGTTTAAATCTTGAACTTTGGATTTATCGGGTCTATATTTAATCGGAGCGATAGAAGTTGGAATTTGAATTTTATCTCTGGAATATAATTTGAATCCAGTTAAATAATTAAACCTTGAAATATATAGAGCAGATTTATAATCACTCTCAGATATTCCCGGCAAAAATTCATAATCTTCAGATTGTGTTATAGTTTCTTTTAACCTTTCTAATATCGCCTCAGTTGTATTATACTCTCCAGATGCTGCTGCAAGTAATCTCTCATAATTTCCCATATCCAACTTTAAAACATCACGAATAAATTCACTATTTATTTCTGGAGGTGCCTCTACCTCTTGTTGTTGTTCTATCCTCTTTTCTTCCGGAAGAGGTTTTTCTAGAACCTCTTCATCTTTAACATATTTCTCAAAATCATTCTGCTCTTCAGTAGACTCGATTGGTGTTTCAATATTAAAACTTGGAAATTCTACCTGAGATGTGGAAATTGAGGAAGGTAAAGTCCTAATAGCTCTTTCCATTGCTGAAGTATTTTCAACTATCTTATGATTAATGATTTGATCTTTGAGTTCTTTTCTAAATATGTGATAACTATGACGAAACAATGAGAATATATGAACTATTGTCTCAAATTCTTCTAAAGGAATTACTATTTGACCATAATCATTCTCACTGTGGATAATAGTTAACACGACACATCTTACTTGAGTTCTTGAAAGTTTATACATAATCTCAAGGTATTTATTACCATATTTATTTGAGATTTTGAATGGTTCTTCTTTTTCATAAGCGGCCTTATAATCTCTTGAAACCTCTAAGAAAGAGTTGAACAAACTCCTAACATCATTAATATTTAAATTACAATTTCTCCTACTTCTATCCGAATCTGAAGTAATTGAGATGTTTAGAGTCACCTGTGAAAAATATTTGAAATCTTTCGTATTAATTGAAGTTGAAATATCCATTGTTGAAGCTGAACCATATTCTACATCTTTGTACTGAAATTCCTTTTGATTAACCCATACTGTTTCTTCTCCATTGTACATTCGTTGATCTCCTTTTTTGTTTTTCTTTTTGATTTGTTCTTTAACGTATAAGGCGTATGCCCAAAAGCACTTTGGTGTGGTGAAACCAATGAACCACACCGGAGTGTCATAAATCATTATCATAAATCAGGGAAAATGTGGTTCTGTAAATCTTTAATTTTATTCAAATTTTTATGGCCTCTTGAATATACTTTTTGGGTAATGAATATACTTTTTGGGTAATGAATATACTTTTTGGGTAATGAATATACTTTTTGGGTAATGAATATACTTTTTACCTCACTTTCTATTTATAATATATCTTCTATTCTTAAATCCACCCCTTGATTCTACTTCGATAAAGTTATTTTGCACCAGATCATCTAAGTACCTATCAATGAGCATACATAATTGACTCTTCTTTTGATTAGGTTTCAGCTGTAGTTTTTCAACTATTTCACCCAAGTTATACTCATAGTCCTTTTTTACCTTCCCTGCTAGCATTAGTATATAAAGAAATTTACTATAATTGTTCATCTTCAGGGTATATATCTCCTCGGGTATCCAGTCGATAGTTACATACATGGCACCCTGGTACATTGAATAGAAGTATATATTGTTCATCTTTATATGAAATTCAATATCTGATATACCACCTCTACTAAATTTTTCTTCCTTGGTTATCTCAAAGTTAAATAATTTTGATGCTGGTTTATTCATTGTATTCATAAAGAAACTATCGTATTCAGGATATTCTTTATTATAATCTTTATGAGTTTGATAATTGTACATCTTCTTTTTCGCATGATATACTGCTCTTACTCTCATAACTAAGTTGAATCTCATATTATTAAGCTCTAGAATCAACTTTTTCAATGATCCGGCATGTTTTATACGCTCCTTTAGAAAGGGATATTTATTATATAGATAGGTATAAGTATAATCTTTTGAACGCTCAGTTGATGTACCATTATATATATTGAACCAATCTCCTCTATGTATCAATGGTTTAATACCTTTCCAAACTATTGGATTTTTCCAGGATTTGGGTATTTCTCCGTTGTTCCTCCCATCCCAATAATTCTGAATTAACATATCTTGAATAATGTTAACTAGTAGCATATGATCTATATTAAATAATGGTTTTGAACCATTTAAGGAGCTACATTTGAATTTACTACCCCACGAACCATACCTACATGGACACAATGCTTGTCGTATAGATCGTTCAATTTTTATATTCATATTTGCACTACTCCCTCCAAACTGATTCTATCATTCATTTGTTACTATATTCTAAAAAAGTATCTCATTCAGTAGAAATTTTCTTATTTTTAAACCTTCAATCCACTATATATATTAATTTATGAATAATAGACTTGTTGATTTTTTTAATTGGAAGGAGGGTATGGTGGGTTATCGGTTTAGAATGTGGATAAAGAAGTTAAAATACGAGTGGGAAATTAGAAGATTCAAATATCCATGTACCGGATGCATATTGATTCAGACTTGCCAAGAGAGGTGTGATAAAGTTGACCAGGCACAAGTTAGCTACATAAGTGATATATATCCGGGTATGTGTCCATACTGTGGGGGAATTATTCAAAGAACCGGAGAAACCGAATGGTTTCGTGATTGTCAACCGCCAGCATTGGGAAATATTTATAGATGTAAAGGTTGTAGTTATAAATATTCTGTAGCTGGACCTGGTTGGTAGAAAGGAAAAAAATGTCATTCGTTTGGGATTTCTGTACTCAGATGTTTAAACTTTTTGGGTTTTTGAAAGATGGAGAATATGAGCATCCATCAGAAGTTACCTATGAAATGGTTAAACCAACAAATGTAGTTATGAGAATTGAAAGAGAATTATTTCCCTGCACTGATTGTATAGTTACAACTAATTGTACTGAAATATGTGATAAGGTTGTGATGGATGATGAAGAATTAACAAGGATAGCTAGAAAGTATAATTGCTGTCCGGATTGTGGTGGTCGGGAATTTCTTGAGGGACCTCAAGGAGGACTTTGTACTAATATAATGTGTGCTAAATGTAGGCATAGATTTAATGCCAGTCCATTTGGACTTGAGAGAATTGGTATATGAAAGGAGATTGTGATGTTTATTGATGAATATCTAGATGATATTATCTATGATATAAAGTTTTTAATTGAGCAACTTAGTGCTTATATTTTCCATGAGATAAGTATAGATGTAGAGGAAGTTCTACTTGGTCATACTACCTTTGTTGAGTTATCTAACGTCTCAAAATGGATATATACTGGCGAGAAGGATGTGTGGTCTTGGTGGGATAGTAAAATATTTCCTTGCTTATCGCCACCGTGGCCATTTAGTTGGTTTGAGTTTACAGTTCCTACTATATCAATTGCTAATGAACTGGTAAAGAATTATTTCTCTAGGGTAAAGAGAGTTGGTGCATTTTCGCTTGGCCTTTCAAAAAAAGATCATGGGAAATTATTTCGACGAATCTCTAGAATTGGTCTTTGGAGTCATCAACTAGAAGTAGAAGGAAGATTAGTTCATATGGATGATAGCTTAATTAATTGGGTTGTTATTCATATAATCTTTTTAAAAAGTATGAAATTCAAGGAAGGTTATAGTTGTGCCGGTATATATAATAGTTACCTTGATGATCAAGGTCAAGAACTGTTTGCGACTAAGAGAGTTAGTGAATTTGATCACCTTCCAGTTGTAAAACCTGCTCCTACATTAGCAGGATTCGATGATGGTGAAGATGTTAATAATCTTATTTTCTTCACAACTATACTTCCTTCTCTCTTTGGAGTATCTTTACTACACTGTAAGAATGTTGAAGCAGTTGAGAGAAAAAGTGAAGTGAGAATTAACAAATATCGAGAGAAAAAGGGAAAAAGACCTCTAATGAAATTTAAAACTCTCGAAATAGATGCAGCAAGGAAAATTTTGAAATATGAGGGGAAGAGTGATAAAGTAGGTTTGAGACGAGCTCTTCATATTTGTCGAGGTCACTTTCGAGATTGTCGAGAGGGACGAGGTCTTTTTGGACGTCATAAAGGTGTATATTGGGTTCCAATGCATACTAGGGGAGATAAGAAGGTAGGCATTATTGAGAAAGATTATAAGATAGGGAAAAT